>Ga0209992_10003717_pt1 | contig 12591 bp, 12 predicted proteins | sample 2SBtaG_2_FD_182564 | JGI IMG/M metagenome (GOLD analysis project Ga0209992, IMG submission 182564) | Deep subsurface microbial communities from Kolumbo volcano to uncover new lineages of life (NeLLi) - 2SBTROV12_ACTIVE470 metaG (SPAdes)... | ecosystem: Environmental > Aquatic > Marine >... | reverse complement strand
GATTTCGGCGGCGCGCACGCTGGGGGCCACGCAGATATTGGGGCTGGTGCCTGCGGTGTGGTCGCGCTGGATTGCACGGTTGGGATTGGATGCGGATGAGGCGGGGCCGAAGATGGACATTGACGGGACTGTATCGCAAGTGGCTATGATGCATCTGGCGGGGAATTTGCATTGAATTGCAGGTAATGTTGCCGGCGCGCTCATCGGTCCCTTTGGTCCCTCTTCGCTGAAGCGATGAAGGACGGATACGGACTGAGGAGCGCCGACAGAGCGGGCGCATTGCGCCGGATCAAACGCACCCCTAAACTGCTGACATGGCTGATCTGTTTGACCAATCCTTCCGGCCCGATGTTCAGGCCGACGTCCCGCGTCCGCTGGCCGACCGGCTGCGGCCAAAAACTCTGGCCGAGGTTATCGGCCAGCTGCACTTGCTGGCCCCCACCGGCCCGCTGGGCGCGATGATGGCGGCGAACAATCTGTCGTCGTTGATATTTTGGGGACCGCCCGGGGTTGGCAAGACCACAATCGCGCGACTTCTGGCGGATGAAAGCAATCTGGCGTTCGTGCAGATCAGCGCCATATTCACCGGCGTTGCCGACCTGCGTAAAGTGTTTGAGGCAGCAAAACTGCGCCGGACCAATGGCAAAGGCACATTGTTGTTTGTGGACGAAATCCACCGGTTTAACAAAGCCCAACAGGACGGGTTTTTGCCCTATATGGAAGACGGGACCATATTGCTTGTTGGCGCGACCACGGAAAACCCGTCGTTTGAGCTGAACTCCGCGCTGATGAGCCGGTCGCAGGTTATGGTGCTGGAGCGCCTGACGCTGGCCGATCTGGAGCTGTTGGCGCAACGGGCGGAGGCGGACATGGGCAAGCAACTGCCGCTGAATGCCGACGCACGCGATGCGCTGTTGGACATGGCGGATGGTGACGGGCGGGCGCTGCTGAATATTGCGGAACAGTGTTTTGCCTGGAATACCAAGCAGAAAATAGACCGGGAAACGCTGTCAAAGCGCCTGTCCCGCCGGGCACCAAAATATGACAAATCAGGCGACGAGCATTTCAACCTGATTTCCGCCCTGCACAAATCGGTTCGCGGCTCTGATCCTGATGCCTCGCTTTACTGGCTGGCGCGGATGTTAAAGGGCGGCGAGGACCCGCGTTATCTGGCGCGGCGTATCACCCGCATGGCGGTGGAAGACATCGGGTTGGCCGATCCAAACGCTCAGGCCGTGTGTTTGCAGGGCTGGGAAACATACGAACGTCTTGGCAGTCCCGAGGGCGAGTTGGCAATCGCCCAGGCGGTGATCTATCTGGCGCTGGCGCCCAAATCAAACGCCGCCTATGCGGCCTATAAGAACGCCATGCAGGTGGCGGGTGATACGGGGTCAAAACCGCCGCCAAAGCATATTCTGAACGCGCCCACCAAGATGATGAAGGATCAGGGGTTTGGCGCGGACTATGCCTATGACCACGACGCCGAAGAAGGCTTTTCCGGCCAGAATTATTTCCCCGACGGCATGAAACGCGGGGTGTTTTATGCCCCGGTTGAGCGGGGTCACGAACGCGAGTTGAAAAAGCGGCTGGACTATTTTGTGAAGCTGCGTGCCAAACGCCAAAGGGGCTGATCGGCGCTGACTCCCTTGACAATCGCGGCGCTGTCAGGCCTTTGCGTGCCTATGATCTGGACAATGATTCAAGTGGCCCTTGGCGGGGCAATCGGCGCGGTTGGCCGTTATCTGACCGGGGTTGCGGGCGTGCGCATGTTTGGTGCCGGGTTTCCGGTGGGCACGCTGACGGTTAACGTTGTTGGCTCGTTCTTGATGGGGCTGGCGTTTGTGTTGTTGATGACGCGGGGTGGCGATGCGCCCCGTCTCTCGCCGTTTTTGATGACCGGCGTCCTTGGCGGGTTTACCACGTTTTCAGCCTTTTCGCTTGATCTTTGGACGTTGTTTGACAGGGGCCGGTACGTGGCCGGCGGCCTTTACTTTGGCGGCTCTGTCGGCCTGTCGGTCCTGGCGTTGATCCTTGGGATTTCTCTGGCACGGGTGCTGGTGGGATGAGCCGGGTGCAGGTTGTTGATGTTCTGGCGGAGGACGCGGACCAGCGACTGGACCGTTGGTTTCGGCGGCGTTATCCGCAAGTGGGGCAGGCGCGGCTGGAAAAGATGTGCCGCAAAGGCGAAATTCGGGTGGACGGCGGACGGGTGAAAGCATCCACGCGGCTGGACACCGGGCAGTCTGTGCGGGTGCCGCCTTTGCCGGACGGCGGGGAGCGCAGCACCGATAGTGACCGCCCGACGGCAATTTCAAATGCGGACGCAAAGATGATACAGGGCTCGGTGATTTACCGCGACGAGCATATTATCGCGCTGGACAAACCGCCGGGGCTGGCGGTGCAGGGTGGCTCTGGCCAAAGCCGTCATGTGGACGGATTGGCGGATGCTCTGAGGTTTGATCTGGAGGAAAAGCCGCGACTGGTGCACCGGCTGGACAAAGACACCTCCGGTGTTTTGCTGCTGGCCCGCACCCGCAAGGTTGCCGCCTCCCTGACCAAGGCGTTTCAGTCCAAAAAAGCCCGCAAGATTTACTGGGCCGCAGTGGCGGGCAGCCCGATGCCAAAGATCGGCACCATCCGCTTTGGGCTGGTCAAGGCGGCGGGGCACGGGCCGCACGGGGCGGGCGAAAAAATGATCTGTATTCATCCGGAAGACATTGGCGCCACAGAAGGTGCCAAACGGGCCACCACGGATTATTTCGTGCTGGAGGAGGCCGCCAAGCGTGCCAGTTGGGTGGCGCTGGTGCCGATCACCGGGCGCACGCATCAACTGCGGGCGCATATGGCAGAGATTGGTTATCCGGTGGTGGGTGACGGCAAATACGGCACGAACGCCCAAACCAACGAGGGTGCGGGCTGGGGGGCGCAGCTGGGCGGGGACATCAGCCGCAAACTGCACCTGCACGCGCGGTCCTTGCAGATTGAACACCCGGTGACAGGGGCGCGGTTGATGCTGACGGCACCGCTGCCGGATCACATGAGAAAGACCTGGGGCACGTTGGACTGGTCGGTCAAATGGGCACCGGTTGATCCGTTTGAAACCAATCAGTGAAGCCCAAATGACCCCGTCGCTGAAAAAACGGTTTTGGACAGAGGTTTCGGTTCATTCCCAACCCAACGGATTTGCCGTTCACCTTGACAACCACCCCGTCAGAACCCCGGCGAAAGCGCCGTTTGTGGTGCCAACCAAAGCCTTGGCCAACGCCATCGCTTTGGAGTGGCAGGCGCAGGACAAGAACGTAAATCCTCAAACCATGCCATTTACCAGACGGGCAAACGCGGCGATTGACAAGGTGGTGCACAGACATTCCGAGGTCGCGCAAAATCTGGCGGAATACGGCGGCAGCGATTTACTGTGTTACCGTGCCGATCATCCGGACGAGTTGTGTCGACGGCAGGCGGACCTCTGGGACCCTATTTTGAATTGGGCGGAGACACGATTTTCCGCACCATTGACCACCACGATTGGCGTGATGCCGCACGCCCAGCCTTCAGAATCGCTGGCAAACTTGGCCCGTGCGGTTGCAGAATTTGAACCATTTCCGTTGGCTGGATTTTACGATCTGGTGACCATCAGCGGATCGCTGGTTATCGGGCTTGCGGTGGTCAACAGATTTATGCCGGTTGCCGCGCTGTGGCAGGCTGCGCGGGTCGATGAAATCTGGCAGGAAGAACAATGGGGTAAAGATGAAATCGCCAGCCGGGCAACAGCGCTTAAGTACCAGGATTTCTTGGACGCCGAATCCTTTTTCCACGCCAGCCAAATGCAAGCATAGATTGCAAAGTGAAATTTGAGTTAAAAACGCTGTTTGATAGTTTATCAATAATTTCCTCGGCACAGCCGATAAATCAACCAACAATTGGGGGTGCGCAGCAAGATGGCCCACTATGTAGCTTTACGCAGGGTCATCCACGTAATGCGCCCTTGACGCATCGCCGTTAATCCATACAAAGTCAACTTGTCGCACCGGTCACCGCTGCGGCACAAAATGATTCCGGCCATAACGGCCGGACAGCCGCCCGGCACTCTGGGTGGATTATCAGGAAGAGGTAAACATGAAAAAATCACTATTTTTAGGCGCATTGACAGTGGCAGGTTTTACTGCCGGTCTGGCAACGGCCGGAACACTTGACGACGTCAAAGCGAAGGGTTTCCTTCAGTGCGGCGTTTCAACTGGTCTGGTTGGCTTTGCTGCGCCCGACGCCAATGGCGTTTGGGAAGGCTTTGATGTCACTGTATGTCGCGCCGTTGCTGCTGCGGTATTGGGAGACAGCAACGCTGTTAAATTCACACCAACAACCGGTAAAACACGTTTCACCGCGCTTGCTTCGGGTGAAGTTGACATGCTGGCCCGTAACACCACATGGACATATTCCCGTGATGTGGACCTGAAGTTCACCTTTGTTGGCGTTAACTACTACGACGGTCAGGGCTTCATGGCACCAAAAGCTTTGGGCGTTGCTTCTGCCAAAGATCTGGACGGCGCGACCGTTTGTATCCAAACCGGTACAACAACCGAGCTGAACCTGGCTGACTTTTTCCGCTCCAACGGAATGTCCTATGAGCCAGTGCCAATCGAAACCAACGCTGAAGCACAACAGCAGTACCTGTCCGGTGCCTGTGACGTTCTGACCACCGACGCTTCTGGTCTGGCCGCGACACGCGCAACTTTTGAAAACCCCGACGACCACATTGTTCTTCCGGAAATCATTTCCAAAGAGCCTTTGGGTCCACTTGTACGCCACGGCGACGACCAGTGGGGCGACGTTGTGCGCTGGACTTTGAACGTGCTGATCTCTGCTGAAGAGCTGGGCATTACGTCTGCCAATTTGGCTGAAATGGCCAACGGCACCAACAACCCGGAAATCAACCGCATCATGGGCACCGAAGGTGAATATGGCGCGATGCTTGGTCTGGACAGCGAATGGGCACAGCGTGTTCTGGGTGTAGCCGGAAACTATGGCGAAATCTTTGCTGCGAACATTGGCGAATCAACAGCGATTGGCCTTTCACGTGGTTTGAACGCCCAGTGGACTGACGGTGGCTTGATCTACTCTCCACCATTCCGTTAATCGGAACTTAAAAGGGCGCGGCGAAGGCTGCGCCCTTTTCATATGCAGGCGGATATGCCACGATCCCACACAGCCAACTGACAACAAAGAGCGCGAAAAGACTCTTGGTGCGGCTGCAGGACGGGAACAAAAATGGGGGGGAGCAGCAGATGACTGCAGCATCCGACGTACAACCGCAGTCCTTTCGCATCAGTCAGTTGCTGTACGATACACGCTATCGTTCCATGACCATCCAGACGATTGCGCTGATCCTTTTTATGCTGGGCATCGGCTGGCTGGCCAGCAATGCCGCAACCAATCTGGCGGCGCTTGGCAAGCCGTTAAGCTTCGGTTTTCTGTCCAATCCATCGGGTTATGACATCAGCCAGCGTCTGATCGAATACGATTCAACCTCGACCCACGCCCGCGCCGCGCTGGTTGGCTTGCTGAACACCCTGCTTGTTGCGGTCATGGGTTGTCTGACGGCCACCGTTCTGGGCGTCCTTATCGGGGTTGCCCGTCTAAGCAACAACTGGATCGTCTCGCGACTGATGACGGTTTATATTGAAGGCTTTCGCAACGTTCCGGTTTTGCTGTGGATCGTTCTGGCGATGGCGATTTTTATTGAATCTTTGCCGCAACCGCGCGAATTTCGTGGCGAGAATGCGACAGCATCGATGTTTCTGAACGATTCCGTGGCGTTCACAAACCGCGGGTTTTATATCCCACGACCAGAATATTTTTCCGGTTCGTCCATCGTAATTATTGTGTTCCTGCTTTCCCTCGTCGGAACCTGGTATTTCGGTCGATGGGCCAACAAACGCCAGGAACTGACCGGGGAAATTCTGCCGACGTTCTGGATTAAACTGGGCATTTTCTTGGTGCCGACTTTGCTGATCTTTTTCATCATGGGACAGCCTATAGGGTTACAGTACCCCTCGTTGAAGGGTTTTAATTTTACCGGCGGATTTTACATGCGCAACTCGCTGATTGCGCTGTGGCTGGCATTGTCACTTTATACGGCGGCGTTTATCGCCGAAACTGTTCGGTCCGGCATCATGGCGGTGTCCAAAGGCCAATCTGAGGCGGCGTTTGCCCTTGGCCTGCGCCCGGGGCGCACCATGAGCCTGATCATCCTGCCGCAAGCGCTGCGGGTCATCGTACCGCCGATGATTTCGCAATATTTGAACATCACCAAAAACTCGTCTCTGGCAATTGCTGTGGGGTATATGGACATCACCGGAACGCTGGGTGGGATCACCCTGAACCAGACAGGCCGCGAGATGGAAAGCCTGATGCTGTTGATGGCGGCCTATTTGTCGATCTCGATCACGGTGTCGCTGTTGATGAACTGGTACAACGAATCCATCAAGATGCGGGAGCGATAAGATGTCTGATGTTTCATATGTCCGCACCGAAATGCTGGATGAAAGACTGCCCCCGCGCGGGCAAAGCGGCGCTGTTTTGTGGCTTCGCCAAAACATGTTCTCCAATATTCCCAACTCGATCCTGTCCCTGGCGGCGATCTATTTCCTGTATTATCTTTTGGCCGGACTGCTGCCGTGGATTTTTCAGGGCAGTTGGGGTGTTGGCTCGTTGGGCGAATGCCGCGAGGCCATTTCGGCCATTTACGGCGACGGCACGGATGGTGCCTGTTGGGCGGTGATCCGCGAGCGCTTTCGGCAGTTGATTTTCGGGTTTTACCCAAGCGAATTTTACTGGCGGCCCATCCTGGCATTCGTTTTGATGCTTTTGGCGGTTGCACCGGTGCTGTTTTCATCGGTGCCGCGCCGGTTCCTGTGGTTCTCGGCGTTCTTCCCCTTTGTTGCGTTTCTTTTGTACTGGGGCGGCTCGATCTGGTTTCCGCTGGGTGTCATTGCCGGATTTGCGATTGCCTATCTGGCGGCTGTGTTCTTGCCAAAATATATCGGCTCGTTGCCCAGTATAATTGTGGCGTTCCTGTTGCCGGTCATATGGTGGCTGACGGCGCTGACGCCGATTGATACCGCGTTGAATCAGTGGGTCGGTGATCTGCGCATGCCGCGCCTGATCGCCACGCAGACCTATCTGATAGATGCCGCACCGATCCCGGAAGGAAAAAAGGTGGCGGCAGAGAAATACCTGGCGGCGCTGGAAAACCTGCCAAATCAAAAGGCACAACTGTCAGAGTTGCTGATCAAGGCCCGGGACATGCGTGAGGCTCTGCCAAATGCGCACAGAAAAATGGCCGAACTGGACGAACTGGAAATCGGCGCCACCGCACAGGAGCGCACGGCGCTTGACGACGTGCTTAAGGTGGAATCCACGATTATCACCCTGGATAAAACCATCAACAGTACCTACAAAATTGCCGGTCGCGTGGGTCTGGTTCCGGTGGAAAGCTCGTCCTTTGGCGGGTTTATGCTGTCGATTATAATCGGTGTCACCGGGATTACCCTGTCCCTGCCCATCGGCATTTTGCTGGCTCTTGGGCGGCAATCGCATTTGTTCGTGGTCAAAACCATCTGTGTGGGCTTTATCGAGTTCATCCGCGGTGTGCCGCTGATCACCCTGTTGTTTGTGGCCTCAACCTTGCTGAACTATTTTCTGCCACCGGGCACGACGTTTGATCTGATCTTGCGGGTGATGATCATGGTCACGCTGTTTGCATCGGCCTATATGGCCGAAGTGATCCGTGGCGGTCTGGCGGCCTTGCCCAAGGGGCAATACGAGGCGGCGGATGCCCTGGGGCTTGATTTTTGGAAAGCCACCCGGCTGATCATCATGCCGCAGGCCTTGAAAATTACCATTCCATCCATCGTAAGCACGTTCATCGGGCTGTTCAAAGATACGACGTTGGTATCGATCATCGGCCTGCTGGATCCGATCGGACTGGCGACCGCCATTCGCGCCAATCAGGCCTGGAACGGAATTGTCTGGGAACTTTACGGCTTTATCGCCCTTATGTTCTGGATTTTCTGTTTCTCGATGTCACGCTATTCCATGTATCTTGAGCGCAAGCTCGCCACCGGACACTAACGCAAAACAGAGGAGCAAAATAATGGCTCAGGCAGCAGAAGCAAAAATTGACCGCTCGCAGATGAAAGTGTCCGACGAGGTGGCCATTCAGATCACCGGCATGAACAAATGGTACGGTGCCTTTCACGTTCTGAAAGACATCAATCTGACGGTTCAGCGGGGCGAGAGGATCGTGGTCTGCGGGCCGTCCGGTTCCGGCAAATCCACCCTGATCCGCTGTGTTAACGCGCTGGAAGAGCACCAGGAAGGCACGATCATCGTTGACGGGACCGAGTTATCTTCGGACCTGAAAAACATCGACACGATCCGTTCCGAGGTTGGCATGTGCTTTCAGCACTTCAACCTGTTCCCGCATCTTTCGATTTTGGACAATTGCACGCTGGCACCGATCTGGGTGCGCAAGACGCCCAAGAAAGAGGCCGAGGAAACCGCCATGCATTTCCTTGAGAAGGTGAAAATCCCTGAACAGGCTGATAAATTCCCCGGCCAGCTGTCCGGCGGTCAGCAACAACGGGTGGCGATTGCGCGGTCCCTGTGCATGCAGCCGCGGATCATGCTGTTTGACGAGCCAACGTCGGCGCTGGACCCCGAGATGATCAAAGAAGTGCTGGACACGATGATTGCACTGGCCCAGGACGGTATGACCATGATCGTTGTGACCCACGAGATGGGGTTCGCGCGGCAGGTGGCAAACCGGGTGATCTTTATGGATCAGGGCCAGATTGTGGAACAAAACGAGCCGGAAGAATTCTTTGGCAATCCACAAAGTGACCGGACCAAATTGTTCCTCAGCCAGATTTTGGGGCATTAACGCGTTTTTTGGCGGTGGCCGGAGGGCTTCCGCCAAAAACACGACCTACGGTCGGTTTTTGTTGGACCGGGCCGTCCTCGCGTGACACGCTCGACGGATTCTGAGTATTTTTGCAAAGATGAAGAGCCAGGTGGTCGTGTCGTTTCAGGCCAGCTCTTTTGGGGTCATGTAGCTGACAAAGATACCTGTACCCATCTGCGCCTCGCGCCAGTGCGCGGTTCTGAAATCCAGCACCGTGGCAGCACCGGTGGGGTATTTTTGAAACATTTCATGGGCCGGTGGCGGGTCACGGCGCAGGTCACGGGCGAATTCGCTGATGCCGGGCATATGCCCCAGTATCAAAACTGTATCGCCGGTGGCCGTGCTTAAGATGGCCAGCATTTCGGCAGGGCCGGCCAGATAAAGCCTGTCCTCAAATCGCGGGGTCACTGCCAGATTAGCCGCGTTCGCCAGACCGTCCCACGTTTGGCGGCACCGGGTGGCGGAAGAGGACAGCACCTCGTCCGGCAGCAGGTTTTCGCGGTCCAGCCATTTGCCCATCTGTGCAGACGCCTCGCGGCCGCGGTCGTTCAGGGGCCTGTCTTTGTCCGGCAAACCGCCGTTTGACCAGCTGGATTTTGCGTGGCGGATCAGGATCAGGCGTTTCATATACTACCTTTTGTGAAAGGCGCGCATGTGATGCGCTGATTGTTCCTTTAATCTGCCATAGGATTGGCTGACAGGGCAAGCGCGACGAACCGCACAACCGTTTTGCATGCAGGCCTGACCGGGCGGCGTCCGCAGGAACGTGTGGCAGTTATCAACGTCATAGCCCGCGCCGGTCAGGGCCCGGGGCGGGCAGTCGGTCAGGCAGGGGCGGGTTTCGCAGGTTGTACAGGGGGATTGGGCGGGTGGTTCTGGCAGGTTGAGCGTGGTTTCAAATGCCAGTGCGCCACGAAAGGACAAAAACAGACCGGCGGTATCGTGAACCAGCAGATCCACGGGCGAGGACCAGACGCGGCCTGTTTTGAGGGCCCAACGGACAAAAGGTTGATACGGCGGGCCGCCGAACGGAAACACCGCGGTTGCATGCAAGTCTTGCGCAAGCTGGCCGATCACGCGGGTTGACCAGCGGTCAACGGGGTTGGGCTGGCCGTCTGTATATTCCGGACTGGCGGTCAGGGTGGGCCAGAACCCCGGTTCCTGTGGCCCCAACATCAGGATTGTCTTGCAGTGTTGCGGCGCCATATCAGCGGCGGTTGGATGAAAGCCGCCAAGAACCGCCAGTCCGGCCCCGTTTGCAGCCTGATTGGCGGCGGCGTAGTTCACCGTTTAAAAAACGGCAGCGCCAGCGCCCATGCCACTTTGGCCGGCCTTTCATCCTGCCACTGAAGCCCGATCACCATATCGGCATGACCGTCTTTGGGGCTGTCGTTATAGGTGCCAAACAGCCGGTCCCAAAACGAGATTGAAAACCCGTAATTGCTGTCGTGCTCTTCCCGGTGCACCGAATGGTGGATGCGGTGCATGTCCGGTGTGACCAGAATTTTGCGGATGATATCGTCAGACCGGCCCGGCAGTTTGATGTTGGCGTGGTTGAACATGGCGGTACCGTTCAGGATGATCTCAAACAGGATCACGGCCAGGGCAGACGGGCCAAGCAGATAGACCAGCCCGATTTTCAACAGCATGGAAAAGCCGATTTCCACCGGGTGAAAACGTAATGCGGTGGTGACGTCGATGTCACGGTCCGCATGGTGCACCCGGTGAAACCGCCACAGCAAGGGGATTTTATGGGTGATCAGGTGCTGAAACCAGATGGCCAGATCAAGGATCAGGATGGCCAGCAGAAGTTCCAGCCAGAGAGGGGCGGCGATCACGTTAAACAGGCCCCAGCCTTTGTTTGTGGCGTCAATGGCCGCACCAACGGCGATGAAGGGCAGGATTTTGGCCATCAGGTTAACCGTCAGCGATCCCGTGACCACCAGCAGCCAGTTGGTGATCCAACGCTGCGGTCGCGGCTGCGCGCGGGACTTACGCGGAGCGTAAGCCTCCAGAGCGGCGAACAGGATGAACAGACCAAGAAAGACGGTCAGGCGAATTGTGGCTTCGTTTTGCATGGGTGGGTTTTGCCTTTGCCTGCCAGATAGCGCAAGATATTTTCACGGGAATTTTACGGGCAATCTTTGACAACTGCGCCTAATCGGCCCGGATCAACGTGCCCGCGCCGTGTTCTGTAAACAGTTCCAGCAAACAGGCGTTGGGCGCACGACCGTCCAGAATGACCACGGCCCGCACGCCGCCGGCAATCGCGGCCAGCGCGGTTTCGGTTTTTGGGATCATGCCACCCGCGATCACGCCGGAATTGGTCATTTGCGCCACCGCTTCAGGGGTGATCTGGGTGACCACCTCGCCGGCTGCATCTTTGACTCCGGAAACATCGGTCAACAGCAACAGGCGGTCCGCTTTCAGTGCGGCGGCAATTGCACCGGCGGCGGTGTCGCCGTTCACGTTATAGGTTTCGCCGTTTCGTCCGGTGCCAAGCGGGGCCACCACGGGAATGAAATCATCGGCAAACAACGATTTAAGCACGCCGGGATTCATTTTCGCGGGCTCTCCCACAAACCCAAGATCAGGTTTGGCCTTAACGCAGATCATCAGATCAGCGTCTTTGCCGGACAGGCCCACAGCCTTGCCGCCCTGCCGGTTTATTGCCTGCACGATGCGCTTGTTGATACGGCCCGAAAGCACCATCTCAACCACGTCCACCGTGGCCGCATCGCTGACCCGTTTGCCGTTCACAAACTTGGATTTGATGTTCAGCCGCTGAAGCATTTCATTGATCATCGGCCCGCCGCCGTGCACGATCACCGGGTTCAGGTTGACCTGTTTCATCAACACGATGTCACGGGCAAAGCTGTCCATGGCGGCGTCATCGCCCATGGCATTGCCGCCAATTTTGATCACCACAATCGCCCCGTCGTAGCGCTGCAGATAGGGCAGCGCTTTGCTTAGGGTGGCGGCGGTGGCAAACCAATCGCTTTTCTTTGGGTTTTGCGTGGTCATCGGGGGCCTTTGAAACGGGTTCAGGGGACTTAGCCCGGAAATGCCGCCATTGCCAAGGCAAAGATGGGTTATTGCATCGTTGCAATGATGCTGCGCAAATCGTCCAGTCCATCGCTCTTGACAGCCGAGGTTAATACGATTTCAGGGAAGGCCGCCGGATATTTGGCAAGCGCTTGCATGACGGCCAGCGTGGTCTTTACCAGTTCCGCAGATTTCAGCTTGTCGGTTTTGGTCAGGACCACCTGAAAGGTAACTGCGGATTTTCCCAGCAGGGTCATAATCTCATCATCAACCGGTTTCACGCCGTGGCGGGCATCAACCAGCAGGAAAACCCGGCGCAATGTGGCGCGGCCCGAAAGGTAAGCTTTAAGCAGCCGCTGCCATTTCTCGACCACGGGGATGGGGGCTTTGGCAAAGCCGTAACCGGGCAAATCGACCAGATAGTGACTGTCAGCAAGGGTGAAAAAGTTGATCTCCTGCGTGCGGCCGGGGGTGTTTGAGGCCCGCGCAAGTGCTTTGCGACCGGTCAGCGCGTTGATCAGGGTTGATTTGCCCACGTTGGAGCGCCCGGCAAAGCACACCTCCATCCGGTCCGCCGGTGGCAG
>Ga0209992_10003716_pt1 | contig 12595 bp, 20 predicted proteins | sample 2SBtaG_2_FD_182564 | JGI IMG/M metagenome (GOLD analysis project Ga0209992, IMG submission 182564) | Deep subsurface microbial communities from Kolumbo volcano to uncover new lineages of life (NeLLi) - 2SBTROV12_ACTIVE470 metaG (SPAdes)... | ecosystem: Environmental > Aquatic > Marine >... | reverse complement strand
CTTTAAATAGACCACGCACTGAATATATTAAAGCACAAGATTTTTATGTAGACTACTATGCATCTAATTTAGAAACAGCAGAACGTTTTACACACAGATACACACTTTCTTCAAATCAAATTAGAAAATTACAATTAGCAAAATTATTTGCTGACATAGAATATTCAGAAGATTCAGAAATATCAGAGTCAGCTGCAGACGATGCAGCAAATGAAGCTGTTGGTTTAAGTAAGCCTGGCAACAATAGTGAGCGAGTAGAAATTTTAGAGATGCATGTAGATGCAGATGTTCCTGGTTTTGAAGATCCTACTGGAGTTAAACTTCCTTACATTGTTTACATGACTGCAGATCAAAAAGTTTTATCTATTAGAAGAAACTGGGACTTAGAAGATCCATTTAGAAAAAAGAAATTATATTTTACACACTATACTATGATACCTGGTTTAGGTTTTTATGGTTATGGTTATTTACATTTAATTGGTGGTTTAACAAAAACCGCAACTTCATCAATGCGCCAGCTTATAGATGCTGGAACATTCGCAAATTTACCAGGAGGATTCAAAGCTCACGGATTACGTGTCTTAGCACCCGATGAACCTATTGCCCCTGGTGAATGGCGTGAAGTAAATAGTCCGGCTGGTGATCTTGGAAAGTCTCTACAACCTTTGCCATTTAAAGAACCGTCAAGTACATTATTTAACCTAATGCAATATGTAACTAACGCCGCGCGTGAGTTTGCAGATGCCACAGATAATGTGGTAGAATCTGGAAGCAATTACGGACCGGTCGGAACCACTATGGCTTTACTAGAACAGTCTAGTAAATTGTTTGCAGCGGTACATAAACGTATGCATGAAGCACAAACTAAAGATTTAAGAATTCTTGCAAGATTAGATCAAGAGTATTTACCAAATGTATATCCTTATGAAGTTGCAGGCGGGGCACAGCAAGTATTTAGTCAAGACTTTAATTTAAAAAGCATTGATGTAATTCCTGTGTCAGATCCTAATATGCCCACAGAAGCGCATCGTATTGCTAAAATAAATGCAATTATGTCTATAGCACAACAGAATCCTGCACAATATAACATGCAATTAATTAGTCAAGAATTATTTTCTGCCATGGGTGTTGAGGATCCTAAAAGATATTTAGCACAATCACAACCTCCGTTTACTGGAGACCCTATTACTGAGAACATGATGGCTATGAAAGGCACGCCTTTAAAACCTAGAATAGATCAAAATCATGATGCACATATTATTGTACATGGAACTATGTTACAGAATCCAGCATATAATGAAAATAGACAGATGGCGCAAATATTAATGGCACATATTCAAGAACATTTATCTATGAAGTATAGACAAGAAATGGCCCAGATGATTCCTGATCCACAAATGCAACAAATGATTATGTCTAATCCTATGGAACAACAGCCTGGTCAACCTGGGCAACCTGGTCAAATGCCACCGCAACAACTTCCACCTGAATTAGAAAATCAAATAGCAATGATGTCAGCTGAAGCTTCAGATAAAGTATTACAACTTGATGAAGAAAAAGCTAAGATCATGGCAGGTGAAAAGAAAGATCCTCAAATTGAATTACAAGAAAAAGATCTTGCTTTACGTGCACAAAAAATGATGAATGATTTAAAAGTTCACGAAGATAAAATGGCTTTAGAAGAAGCACAAACTATTATTCAAGATGAAAACAAAGATGAAGATCGTAAACTAAAAGAAGATAAAATGATGATGGATCAAATGAATAAAGAAAGTGAAATGAAACAAGAGCTAGTAGAAAAAGCAATGGATGTTGCAACACAAACAGGAGCTAGTTCAATTAAAATTAGCGGAGAGATTTAATGATTTGGATTCTTACTGTTATGATGTGGTACGGGGGAGAAGAGACTAGAAACAGTTACCTTCAAGAAATACAATTTGGTTCTGAAGATGCTTGTCAACAATATTTATTTGATAATAAAGTTACATTAGTAGATAGTTTATTATTAAAGTTTAGAAACGTAGATGGAATGTCAATGCAATCATTTGAATATTTTTGTGAAGGTAAATTTGTAGAACTAGATGAAGTATGAAAAGATTAGACGTAGATGAAAACACCGCTATCTCAATGCCAGCGCGTAACCTTATTACTATTATTGGCGCTTGTCTTGTGGGTGCTTGGTTCGGGTTTGGCGTCATTGAGCGACTTAATAATATAGAAACAAAATTACAGTTAATGGAAAAAGATTTAGAAGCTGCTAATACTTTTATTGACGGAGTTCCTAAAGGAGACATGGTTAGTCCACAAGTACAAGAGCTTTACATGTTAGTCGAGTACCTGGCTGAGAGTACGGAAAAACTTAAAGAACAAATGGAAGCTGAAGTACCTCTTATATTAAAGAATGAAATGATTATACAATTTCACGAAGATCGTATTATAGATTTAGAAGAAAGAAAAAATGGGAATCATTGAAACAGTTATTATACTTAGTTTGTACGTCTATGATGGTGGTAACAAAACTATAGAAGGTTGGTATCATCAGGATAATTTGAGTACATGCCTTATGGCTAAGCGCACGGCGGAGAGGAACTCAGGAAACCAAGTACAATATACATGCAGTTTAGAAAAATGTTTAATGACAACGGATCAAACTGGTGTAAAACATTGCGATAAAATTATTAAAGAATAATATGATAACAAGGGCACAAACAAAAATGACAACTAAAAGAAAACCAAAAAGTACAGTAAACAAAGCAGGTAACTATACTAAGCCTGGAATGCGTAAGAAGATATTTAATAGAATAAAATCTCAAGCATCTCATGGTACTGCAGCTGGACAATGGTCTGCTCGTAAAGCACAAGCATTAGCTAAAGCTTATAAAAAAGCAGGAGGCGGATACAAAAGCTAATGTTTAAAATAAAACCTGTTAGAGTAGGAAACCGTATGGTAACATCTACATATAAAAATTTTCCTATAAGCAGATTGAAAGAATTATATAATGGCACTAAAAAAAAGTCAAAAAAGTCTTAAGAATTGGGGCAAACAAAAGTGGCGCACTAAGTCAGGGAAAAAATCTTCTGAGACTGGTGAGCGTTATCTTCCTGAAAAAGCTATTAAATCTTTATCAGCTAAAGAATATGCAGCAACTACTGCAGCTAAAAGAAAAGGTACTAAAAAAGGTAAACAGTTTGTTAAACAACCAAAGACTATTGCAAAGAAAACAAGGAGATACAGATGAGTAAAGATTCAAGATTAACTAGAGCAGGGGTGTCAGGTTTTAATAAACCTAAAAGAACTCCTAGCCATCCAAAGAAATCACACGTAGTGGTTGCTAAAGAAGGTTCTAAGATTAAAACAATACGATTTGGAGAGCAAGGAGCTAGCACTGCAGGTAAACCTAAAGCTGGAGAGTCTGCTAGAATGAAAGCTAAACGTAAATCATTTAAAGCTAGACATCGTAAAAATATATCAAAAGGTAAAATGTCAGCAGCCTATTGGGCTGATAAAGTAAAGTGGTAGGAGAGAACCATGGCATATTTAAATCATAACATACCGCCGTTCTCGGCATACATTAAAAACGAATATCTCTTTGATCATACAAAGGGGCACGGTGAACATACATTTTGTGATGTGCATTGTGTAGCTTCATTAGAGCGTAGAGCTTTATTGTTTGAATGTTTATTACCTAACGGAGTTAATTGGACACGTCGGCCTATACATGCTTTTGTGTGGAAGAAAGATGCTCCTAAACACGAATTAAATATTCATCAATACTGGGATTGTTTTTCTCCTTATGTTAATGTACAGCGTAGAAATAGATTAGCAAATTGTAGAGCTGAGTTAGTAGATTGTAAAGGTGTTAAACGTAAAGGCACTTATATGTTTACTATTGACTGGGCATGGGAAGATAAAGCTTCTTTTTTAGATACAAACTTTTCAGAAGATCCAGAACACAAATGCGCACACATGTTTAGAATGGATGAAGGAAACTTCTTTGCATATCCAAACAATAGAATTATATGGTATGATGATGCATATATGGAAGAACGCATAAAAGAAAATCCTGGATATTTAATTGATCAAAACTTTTACACGGTGGAGAATACTCGTGAAGATTCATGGACTGATGATTCTTACATGACACAATTTGAACGTGAGAAGTGAAAATATTCTTTGACCACATTGCTGGTAAGTTAACTAATTACGATTTAATATATTCTTTAATATTAGCTAAGTTCGATTTAGATGAATATGATTATGCTTTAGATAATGGATGGATTCCTTTATCTTGGTATCATACTAAACTAGATGGACAGACTTGGATTAATGCCAGGGGAGCTAGATTAGATTTAACTAAATTTAAATTTAATAAAAACAAAAGATATAAATTAAAAAAAGATAATATATCTGTAAAAATATTTAACAAGTTAACCGATGAACTTGAAGATACGTTAGCTAGTATTTACAAAAAATATGTAAGATATAAAAACTTTCATGAAACAAATAACGAAGAAGAAAGTGAAGAGTTTTATCGTGATGATCCAATTGATTGGAAATACTTTGTATATTATCAAGATGATAAACCTATAGCTTTTACAGAACTAATTACATTTAATAAACATTTAGTTACAGGACAATTTGCCTGGGACTACGAAGATCCTAAGTTAGGTATGGGTTCATTTGCTACGCTCTATGAAATAAAATGGGCATTAGATAATGGCTATGATAAATACTATCTGTCATACGCTTATGAAAATAGCAGCATGTATAAATCTAAATATGATGGCTTTGAGTTTTGGACTGGCAGAGAGTGGCTAGACAATAAAAAATTATACGAACAGCTTTGTATTAATGACAATAGAATAAAGAACTTTGCGGATCTTAACGACTATCAAGAAACGTACTTTAAGCTACTTGACAATGTGAAGTAATTTCTATATAATTAGTTTGACCGCCAAATGGGGTCTAAATTAATTTTGCTTGAAAGGAAATTATTATGATCAAGACACTTAACCTAATGAATTGGGAACCATACAGACCTTTTACTGTTGGCTTTGATTCATTCTTAGATAAACTCCACTCCATACAAATGGACGCTCCGAGTTATCCACCTTACAATATCAGAAAAACAGATGACTTTAATTATATAATTGAACTGGCTTTAGCTGGCTTCGATAAGAAAGATATTGAAGTTACCTATGCTGATAATACATTAACTATTAAATCTAATTATGACTACACTACAACAAAGAATAAAGAGAAAGCTAAAGAACTTACGCATAAAGGTATATCTCAGCGTGCTTTTACTCGTAGCTTTTGCCTTGCTGATGATGTGGTTGTAAATGGAGCAGAACTAATAAATGGTATGCTTACTATACAATTAGAAAAGATTGTACCAGAAGAAAAGAAACCAAAGACAATTAAGATTAAATAACTTTAACTTGCCCCCCTTACAGGAGAATATATGAACGCAAGCACATTTAAAGAAAAAGTAGATGCAATACTTACTGAAGCTATCGAAGTAAACCAACAACAAGTAGTTGGCGGAGCGGCTGAAGATTTTGCAACTTATAGATATTTAGTTGGTGTTGGACAAACATTAGCTGATATGAAAGATCGTTTTCATCAAGAGTATGTGAAGATGATTAAACAAGAAACAGGAGAATAATATGTCAAAAAAGAAAAATAGTTTACCAACACCAGCTGGTTTTAGGATATTGCTTAAGCCTAGAGAACTTCAAGAGAAGACAGCAGGGGGCATTATTTTAGTTGATGAGACTAAACATCATCAAAAGTTAGCCACTAATATATCACAAGTTGTTGCAATGGGGCCTGATTGTTATGAGGATAAGTCCCAAAAATGGTGTGATGTAGGAGATTGGGTGCTTACTGGTAAGTATGTTGGAAGTAAACTTAGATATGACGAAGAAGATTATGTAATCATTAATGATGATGAAGTAATTGGACTTGTTCCAGATCCCGACAAAATTTCACTAAAATAAAAATAACCCTTGCATTCTGCTACAATATGTTGTAAAATTACAGCATACTAATCAATAGTAGATAGCGTTAAACGTGGGTCGCACCCAAGGAAAGGTCTGATATGATAGACGAACGAATAGAAGATACAGTTGAAGAAGCCGATGAGGTTATAATAGACTTATCTGAAAATGAAGGAGATACTCCTGAAGAGTCAAATAATACTGAGACTCCAGTCACAGGAATAGAAACCGTAGCTGAAGAGACGGACGAAGTAGAGGAAGAAGAAAAAGAAACATCTGAAGAACCTACTGAAACTGAACCAGAAGCTGAGGAAGAAGATACTGAAGATTCAAAGAAAGTATTTGGCAAGCGCGCTGAAAAACGGATAAAGCGGCTTGTTGCACAAAAGAAGGAACTTGAAGAAAAGTTAAAAGCTGCAGAGCAAGATAAAGCTTCATGGCATTCTCAAGCACGAAAACTTGAAGACAAAAACAAAGACAATGAGTTAAGTGCTATTTCCAATTATATTGATAAATTAGAGAGTCAAGAAAAACAAGCCCTATCTGCTTTGAAGATTGCTAAAGAAAATGGCAACATTGATGAAGAGATCACTGCACAAGATACACTCGCAAGCGTAAAAGCTGAGACTCTTGTAGCTCAACAATACAAAGCTAGAGCACAATCTCAAATTCAAAAACCCAACGAACAATCTTCACCTGATCCTGTTATTGAAACTTCGAAACAACCTAACCAATATGCGCCAGCTCCTGACCGTAAGGCAGTTGAATGGCAAAAAAGAAATAGATGGTTTGGTGGTACGGACACTTCAGACAGAATCATGTCTCAGGCAGCATTAGTTATTCACAAAGAATTAGTAGATGATGGTATTGTACCTAACGAAGATTCTGATGAATATTATAATGAACTTGATGCAAGAATACGCTCAGAATTTCCTGAGAAATTTAAGCAGAAGAATGTTAATAAGGTTCCAACAGTCGTAGGGGGATCACGTGCAAACCCTGGTAGTTCTAAGATTAAGTTATCAAAAACAGAAGTTGAGATGGCAAATAGACTTGGAGTAGACCTAAAAGAATACGCACGCCAAAAACAACGCCAGTTAAAGGCGGGAGGATAATATGACAAAAGCAACTCAAAGCAGTCGAAAAAAGACTACACGGGCTTCGACATCTCGTAAAAAAGTTTGGACAGCACCTAGTAAACTTACGGTGGAAGCACCACCTGAAGGCATGCACTATCGTTGGGTTAGACATGAATTGTTTAACAACTCTGATGATGCAAATGTAAATGGTAGAGTTCGACAAGGCTATGAACCTGTAACACCAGATGAATTAGGCGAAAATGCCTATCCAGATGTTCTAGATACAGGTAAACACGCAGGCACAGTTCGATCAGGAGATTTAATTCTCATGAAAGTTCCGCAAGAAATTGCAGATCAAAGAACTGAACACTATAATACTCAAGCTGAGTTAATGGGAAAAGCCTATGCACAAGATCTAAAGAATGCAGGTCAAGGTGATATGCGTGGCATGGACGAATCGAAGACTACAGTTACAGGTGGAAGTCCAAAAGAAACAAAGTTCGAAGACTAAATAATTAGACATATCTAGTTATCTAGTTTTCTTTTAATAATAACAATTAATTTTCTAAAGGAGGAAATTATATGGCTGGATACGGTCTATCACCAATAAGACATGCAGCTGGAGGTACAGTACGTTTAAATAACTATACAGATATGAATGGTTATAGAATTGCTGCTACTGCACCATCTGCGTACTTCGAAGGCGACCTTGTTACTTATAGCTCAGGCTTACTAGTAACTGATGTCGGCGCAGCATCTCCGGGTTCTGTTGTCGGTGTTTTCTGGGGAGCAGAATACGAAGATAATTCTACAGGCGATGTAAAATTCGTACGTTCAATTGCGAACGGAACTGTAGCGAAAGCACAATATAAAGCATATGTTTACGACGATCCGTTTACAATCTTTAAGATTCAATCAGATCAAGCAGGCACAGGCTTAACTGCAGCGAACTCAACTGGAAAGCTAGTACAAATTGTAGCTTCACCAACAGGTTCGGCAATTACGCATAAATCAGGAATGGTAGCTGATGCTTCTACAGTAGCAACTACTAACACTTTCCCACTATCAGTTTATGGTAGTGCAGAAGCTGACGGAACGTACACTGCAACTGGTACTACTATGGATATAGTAGTGAAAATTAACTCACACCAACACCTAAATGGCGCTACTGGCGTTACAGGTATATAATATCTAGGAGGATATAGAATATGGCAATTACTAGAGGTCAAATACTCAAAGAATTAGTACCTGGTTTGAACGCAATTTTCGGAACAGAATATTCACGTTACGAAAATGAGCACGCAGTACTGTTCGATGAGGAATCATCAAATAGAGCTTTCGAAGAGGAAGTATTATTCCCAGGTTTTGAGGCAGCTCAAACTAAATTCGAAGGTCAAGCTGTTGCATATGGCAACACTGGTGAGGGGTATGTTTCTCGTTATACTAACGAAACTGTCGCTATGGCATTCTCAATTACTGAGGAAGCTATGGAAGACAATTTGTATGACAAGTTATCTACTCGATTAACAAAAGCATTAGCACGTTCAATGGCTTCTGCTAAACAAACTAAAGCGGCAAACGTCTACAACAGAGCTTTCAATAGTTCTTTCACAGGCGGCGATGGACAAGAGTTAGTATCTAACGCTCACCCATTAGCTTCAGGATCAACAGGTTCTAACAGACCTTCAACTTATGCTGACCTTTCAGAGGCTTCTCTTGAAACAGCATTGATTGATATCGCAGGATTTACTGACGATAAAGACATCCCGATTGCAGCTCAAGGTCGTACACTACACATACCAAGACAATTGGTATTCGTAGCGGAAAGACTGCTGGCATCTCCGTACAAACCAGGATCATCAGACAATGATGTGAATGCGATTAAGTCTACAGGAATGCTACCAGGTGGCTATCATGTGAATCACAGATTTAGTGATCCAGATGCTTTCTTTATTAGAACTGATGTTCCTAACGGAATGAAAATGTTCAATAGAGCACCTATCGCAACTTCTATGGAAGGCGACTTTGAAACTGGAAACGTAAGATACAAATCTAGAGAAAGATATAGCTTTGGCTTTTCTGACTGGAGAGGCGTATACGGAAACGAAGGCGTATAACACACTTTGTAGAGGGGGCAGAAATGTCCCCTTTACTACTTGGATTTAACAAATCTTACTTGACTGGCCAAGCAGACGTTATAGAGACAGTAAGAAAATAACTTGGGACTATACTCCCAGAAGGATTAAAGAATGGCAAATTCAACTTTTAGCGGTCCGATTAGATCAGAAGGTGGTTTTGAACAAATCACTAAATCTACAGTAGGTACCGTAACAACTAACTTTGATATCGATTCAAGCGGTAATGTATCAGGTTCTGGTACTATGAAAATGACAGGAGCGACAAATATTGTTGCACCTTATGAGTCTTTAACTGCGGCAACTAAAGCAGTAACATCAGCAGAAAGTGGAACTACTTTTGTATTTAATAGAGCGGCAGGTGTTGCGGTAACTTTACCAGTAGCAGCAGCAGGCTTAGTTTATAAATTTATTGTAGGAACTACTGTTACTTCAAATGCATTGAGCATTCAAGGAGCTACAGCTGTTGATATTTTTTCAGCTTACTCAATGATTACATTGTTTGATAAAGATAACGACGTAGCACAAGCAAAAATATTCTATGCAGACGGATCAGATGATGATGTGTTCTCTATGAATGGTGGTACAACTGGTGGATTCTTAGGTAGTGTTATTACATGCACAGGAATCGCAACAGGTGGACAAGGAAGTGCAACAGCAGTATGGCATCTGAATTCAGATAAGCTTGTTGGTGATGGTACTTTAGCAACACCGTTTGCATAATACTAATAATAATTAATGGGGGCCTTCGGGCCCTCATATTCTTGATTAAGAAGGGAAGAACAATATGGCAGACACAGTAACAGGTCCAACTATATTACAACAAAATGAAAAAAGAGTTACTATTAAAATAGTAATTCAATCAGATGGTACAGGCGGTACTACAGTATTCGGAGATGTATCAGCAATGGATGCACTTCCAAATGGAACAACTTGCAAAACTTTAAGCGTACAAAGATTATGGTTTGCTTGTGATACAGGCGATGGAGGAGATTCATACGCTCGTTTAGATTATGAAGATGATGATGGAGATATTCCTATTGTTGGATTAACTGGAACAGGTTATTGGGACTTCAGAGAATTCGGTGGAATTCCTGCAAACCAATCCGCAAACACAAACCAAGACGATATTAATATAGTTATACCCGGTACAGCAGATGCAGGTAATATGTATACTGTTGTTATGGAATGTACTAAGACATACGTGGAGTAATAAATGAGCGAGCAAACTAACAAAGAAGCAATTATAGAAATCAAAGGCGACCTCAAATTACTTAACCAAAAAATAGATTTAATAAAGGACAATCATTTGGCCCACATGGCTCAAGATATTGATAAACTTTCTAAATTTATCTGGGTAATTGGCGGGACTGTATTTGCACAAATGTGTTATTTGATTGTTCGTACCTTAATATAGGAAGGACAAAATATGGCCACATCAGGCACACAAACATTCAATCTTTCGATTGATGATGTAATACAAGAAGCTTATGAAAGAATTGGCGTAAGTTCTAAGGGCGGCTATGATTTAATTACAGCTAGACGTTCTCTTAACTTATTGATGTTGGAATGGGTTAATGATGGTGTAAATTTATTTACTCTTGATTTAATAGAACATACCATGACCAAAGATCAAGGATACATTACATTTAGTTCTAACACATACTCAGATGTATTAGATGCAGTTATAACAGATACTAATGCTGATCCAGATTCTGATCAAGAAATAGAACGTATAAGTCTTACTGATTATCTACAACTTCCAACTAAAACAACTTCAGGCAAGCCATCACAATATGCTGTTGAGCGTAATGCTCAATATGATAGCAGTGGTGTAGCTACACACAAAGTTTATTTGTGGCCTGTACCTGATCAAACTTACTACAAATTAAAAGCATGGATGATTAAATATCCAGATGATGTTGCATGGACTAGTACAGCTGGTGGACAAGTAACAGTTCCGTATATTGATTACAGACAAAACGTTCAAATACCAAAACGTATGCTACCTCCTATGATTAGTGGACTAACTGTTAAGTTAGCACACAAACATCCTGGGACTGTAGATGTAAACAGAAGAGCAGAACTTACTGCAATTTACAAAGACGAATGGGAAAAAGCTAGAGAAGAAGATAGAGAACGTGTAAGCTTTTACGTGCAACCGGCGGTATATTACTAATGAGTTTTAATTTTGCATATGGACCAATAGATATATTTCAAGGCCTAGACTTTAGTAATTTTATAGAACACCTTGCTGCAAATAATCCTTATCTAGATCCAAATTCTGAAGAATATTTAGCTATTAATCCAATACAAGATTCAAAACCTGATCAACCTATTGATGAGTATACAGGAATTTTAGAAACACCAGAAATGTTAAGTGGATTAAGTGGAACTGATGGAATTTCTGGAGGCTATGGAATTGATAATAAACCACCAATTGATGAAAGACCAAATGCTCCAATAGGTATACCAATCGAACATCTTATTGCTGGAATAACTGGTAAACCTGTTTTAGGACCAGACGGAAATATAATTGAACCGACTCCTGGTGATACAACAGAAGTTGGTGGTCCTGTAGTAGCGCCACCTCCGGAAGTAATAAGTGGAATACTACCAAATCCAGACTCGTCAGAAGTAGGAGGGATTGAAACACTGCCACCGGCAATAGCACCAGCTGCAACACCAGAATCCGGACAAGGAATAAATTCTTTAAACAACTCAATGGTGTTTGAAAGAATGAGAGCTTTAGCTAGGCAACCACGAAATTACAAAAGTTATATTGGATAGACATGGCAAGATATACTAAAGGAAAACATGCAGTAGCAATTGATGACCGTTCTGGTTTTAAGGTAAAACATAAAGACCTTAGAAGAGAATGGACTGGTATGATGGTTCACAAAAGTGATTGGGAATCTAAACAAGCACAACTTGATCCTTCTAAGTATTTTAAAAATACTGGAAGCAATGTAATAGAAAACCCAAGACCAGATAACTCAAATGATTCAGTTGTCGTAAGACTTGGGCCTTTGAATCAAGGATACTCTGGAACAATGAAAGCTTACAATGGTATCTTGCATACCGGAGGTCTTGATTTTATTGAAAACGTACCAGGACAAGAAGCAGGTACTGCACAAGGTTCTCCTACATTAAATTTTGCAGAAGTTCCTACTGGTATTGCAGCTGGTACTGGTTTAGGTACATTAGTACAAAATCTTGCAGATCAACCATCTGGTATAGCTGCAGGAACAACTCAAGGTGGTTCTGGATTATTCTTTGGATCAACAGAAATACCACCAGGCATTGCAACAGCTACAGCTCTTGGAACAATTACTATCTTTACCCCTGCATTACCTCCAGGAATAGCGGCTGGTTCAG
>Ga0209992_10003712_pt1 | contig 12603 bp, 20 predicted proteins | sample 2SBtaG_2_FD_182564 | JGI IMG/M metagenome (GOLD analysis project Ga0209992, IMG submission 182564) | Deep subsurface microbial communities from Kolumbo volcano to uncover new lineages of life (NeLLi) - 2SBTROV12_ACTIVE470 metaG (SPAdes)... | ecosystem: Environmental > Aquatic > Marine >... | reverse complement strand
AACGAAGTGGAGTAAATAATATGAAAGATAAAGTAGTTATAGTCTTGCTAGTATGCAATCTTATTTTGTCGAGCATTTCTCTAAATCATGGACACCACCAACACCCAGAGCAAACGACAAAACAAAGCCAAAAGTCGGAAGTGGGCAAAGTATCAAATGATGATCGTGTAATTAATACCATATCTCAAATGATTTATATGCACGAACAGAATTGCTCAACAAGAGAAAGTGTAATACTTAGCGAGATAATTAGAATACAGGACAAACTGGGCATGAAGATAGACCCTCGATTTGAACGCATGATACCAAATAAAGAAGGGAAGATAACTGAAGTTGGCAAAAAAGAAACCCTATAAGGCTCCTAAAGTAGACGAGGAGTATATGAAAGAATTTAGAGAACACACAAAAATTATTAAGGATAAGACTAAAGCTATCTCCGAAAAGTACCGGCGATGGTGGGATATTAAAAACAAAACATGGAAGAAAGGATTTAAAGGGCATGGGAATTCGTGAAGAACTTGCTGGACAACACGGTGACGATCTTTTGTTTGCCGATGGCTTTGACGCTGCTATTATTGGCGTTGCTACTGGCTTCGATACAGGAAGGGTGGTATACTCTGTATCGAAGATGATTGAAGCGTGTATGCAAGAAGCTGGAATGACATATGAAGACTCTATTGAGTATTTAGAATTTAATACTTTTGGTTCCTATGTTGGAGACAATACACCTATTTACACAAACATAAATGGAGAAGATTAATGAATATAGGATTTATACAACCTACAGTTAAGGGAAAACTAAATGATTCCGTTGAAGTCAGAAAGAGCAATATTCATGGTCTAGGCCTTTTTGCTACAAGAGATATAGAGGAAGAAACCAGATTACATGAGACACACGCAAAAACCGAAGCTCATGGGTGGGTCAATATCAGTCCGAATAACCTATCCAACCACTCAAAAGTAAATGAGAATTGTGAAATAAGAACTGAGAAAGACGTAAAGGTACTATATTCTACATCCCCTATCAGCATTGGGGACGAGTTACTTATTGACTACACTAAAGATGAGGAGTCTGGGTTTGAAAAACCCCAAGAAGGATGGAAAAGATAGTAACAACAAAGAAACCCTCTTACGAGGTTAAGCTGTTTATAGGCTCTGTAGATGAATCCTGCAAGACTGCTTTTGCGGAAAGGGTTATTGTTGATCTCGTCGCTGAGTTTCAGGAATCAAAAAAACAAATACTTCCAATAAGAATATCTAGGGTATCATTTATATCTGGATCAAATTATAGGGAGCAGGGCTGGGAGCTTTCCGCTATAAATTTTCCCAAAGTGAACTCTTGGGGTAGATCATATAAAAAGTTTATGTCAGAGTACATGAATGATCTAGCTAGGCTTCTAATGACAAGACTTAATCAAAAAAGAGTGTCTGTTGTTTCCGGTAAAAATACATACATCCACGAAAATTTAAAATTTCTTAAAGTTTCCTCTTGACTTCTGCCGATAATGTGTTATAATGGGGATGTAACAGATCAAATTAAGGAGGAATGTAAATGGCAAAGAAGGAATGTCCTAACTGTGCGTCCAGAGTTGGCGTAAGAACCAAGATATGTCCAGATTGCAGCTACAAATTTTTGATTAGAAAAAGAGGGCCGAGGCCAAAGCAAGTCAAGAACTGGAGAGACCTAAAAAAGGGAGATATAGTCAAGTGTGTTTCTGGGACTGGCCCCTACTTCATAAGTAAAGATAGGCCGGGGGAAAGGATAATGATGGGACACAAAGGTCGGTTTGAGATTGTGGAACTTAATTACCAAAACCCAAGAAGCTGTGGAATTATTGGAAGAGCAATCAACAGCAGTGGTCATAAGGCTAGTGTGCGAGAATATATATACATGGGCGAGTCCTATTATGATGAAGACTTAAACACACACAAGGAGCCACACAAGATACTCGGAGTAAAAACAGAAGCGGAGACAATTAAGCCGAAACGGAAGAATAGGAGAAAAAAGAAAAAGAAGAACGAAGAGATAGATGTTGAGTCTTTGAATAAGATTATATCAAAATCGTAGACGCACCTTTTAACCTCGCTCTATCTTTATAATCCTCATATTGTCGATAGCCTGTTCTGTGTATCTTTGAACTTTTGAGCTTGTGATACTTAGGTTTGAAAAAGTTCTATCAATCGTTGATGTAACTTTTTTCTTTGCCTGATAGCAAGCCTCATCGGGATCACCCGCTTCAACGCTTATCCAATATGGCTGTTTAGCTACTTCACTCATACCAATTTTGCTGAGACAATCTAGAGACCTAGATAAATCCACCTCTACCCTAAATAGCATGACGGTATCCTACCTATAATTTATGTAAAAGAATGAGAATAATCAGTATGTTAAAAAATATTACCGGAGAAAAAATTAGTAAGGACAACATTAACAATCTAAAATATACCATTATCACATTGCGCATTTGACCCCCCCATGCACGAAAGATATAAAATATAGTTAAGTATAATATATTATACACCATGAGCAAACAACAAAACGTCAACGACATGATCCCTAATTGGGACAATTATCTACTTACTCAAGCATTTGTTGTAGCTCAAAGAAGCCCAGACCTGCAAACAAAGTGTGGTTGCATATTGGCAAATAAAAACCACCAGATAGTTGGTCAGGGTTACAACGGATTTCCAAGAGGATTAAACGACAAGCTACTTCCAAAAACCAGACCAGAGAAATACGACTGGATGATACACGCGGAGGTTAATTCTATTGTAAATTCAAACAGTAAGCTAGATGATTGCACTGCATATATAACAACTAAACCGTGTTTTAATTGTGTTCTACTTCTCTGGCAGTCTGGCATTAAAAATATAGTGTATGCGTCTAACGGCCATATCCCAAGTATGCTTCGTTCAGATGATAAGTACGAATTGCTTATTGAGGATTTTACCAGCATGTCGAACATTAATTTCAAGGAAATGCAAGTAAATGGAAATTTTTTGAGGAATGTGCTTGACACGCTGGCCGATAAAAGGTATAATAACTAGGAAAGCTGGCCGTCAGTTTATTTTTTTTATGTACGTCGTTTTATAGGAGAATGACATGGATTTGAATAGTGTATCGTTGGGAGGTCGTCTTACCTCCAACCCAGAGCTTCGTCAAACAAACTCTGGACACTCTGTTTGTGATATTAGCTTGGCAGTTAATAGAATGAAGGAAAATGAAACGGATTTCATTGATGTGACTTTGTGGGGGAAAACAGCGGAAATTTCCGCACAACACCTCACTAAAGGTCGCTTTGTAAATGTGCAAGGAAGGCTTAAGCAAGATAAATGGCAGGACAAGGAAGGTAATAACCGATACTCAATGAGTGTGGTAGCGGATAATATCTACTTTGGCCCAAAAGCTGGATCTTCTGGCGAGTCAAGCTCGAAGACTTCTTCTACCAGTAGTGTAAAAGAAGAATCCAAAGAAGCCGTTCCATTTTAGTTTTTAGTTTTTAGGATTTTTAGGAGGAATGTAGCATGAGTGTTACAAAAGGAAGTAGCGTAAAGCTAAAGTCAACTACGGCAGTACCAGTTCGATATCAAGGTCGCACAGCTACCGTTATTTCGACACCCCAACCCAACTCTCGGTTTGTTGCTGAGGTCAATGCTAGAGAAACTGGCAAACCAAAGCAAAAGAGATTGTTGGCACTTACTTCGAGAGACGTTAGTATTGTTGGTTAGGTTATAATTAGTAGGGCGTTGCTGACGGGATTTGAGGAAGGTGCCTGTAATATCCACCGGATTTCCTCTCCCTCAGCATTCGCCTTATTAGTTTAATAAAAATGTAGCACCTAAATCAACAAGATTGTAAGATGAACAAATACTATATTACATGCGGAGATGTAAAAAGGCTGATTTTAGCGGAATCCCCAGAGGATGCGTGCCTCAGCATGTTTTCATCTATGCCAGAAGCAAACAGATTATCTAGAGAAATAAGAATATCACAAAAAGGACATGAAGTTCATCATGATGACACGGTTTTAAGTTTATCCGACATGTTTTATCTGTGGATTATTAGCCTAAGTAGAGATAACAATGATTTGTGACGAACAAGATAGCTACGGTACTTTCTGCTCAAGACCAGCCGAGATTAGGGTAATTATCGACGCTGAACCAATTTATGTTTGTAGATATTGCTGGGAAAGATATTATGCAGAGGAAGAGTCAGAATATACATTGGAGTAACTATGAAAACAGGATTTACATGCTCTGCGTTTGACCTATTACACTCTGGACATGTTCTAATGCTAAAGGAGTGTAAAGATCACTGTGATTTTTTGATTGTAGGACTACAGACAGACCCCAGCATTGACAGAGAGTCCAAGAAAAAACCCGTTCAGAGCCTATTTGAACGGTATTTACAACTAGACGCCATTAAATATGTAGACGAAATATGTGTGTATGAAACAGAGGATGATCTTCTTCAGTTGTTGAGATATAAGAGGCCTAATATAAGGTTTATTGGAGATGACTGGAGTGATAAGAACTTTACTGGCAAAATATTTAGCAAACTAAGTGGCGAGATATTTTATAATATAAGATATGGGTACTCTACTACTGAACTAAGGAGAAGGATATACAATACGGACTCGTAGCTCAGAGGTTAGAGCAGTCGTCTTATAAGCGACAGGCCGTGGGTTCAATTCCCGCCGAGTCTACTTTTGCCCTCTTAGCTCAGTGGATAGAGCATCGGACTTCTAATCCGAGGGTCGTAGGTTCAAATCCTACAGAGGGTGCTTGGTGTATAATATATATAACAGTTTTAAAAGGAGTCGGGGATTATATGGATAATGTTACAATGTATGCGGCAAGTTATTTGTACAATAAAGCACTTGCTGATCGTGATAAGTATAAGTTGTCACTAGAGCTACTAACGAGCCATGCTTCTGGGATTGGGGATCACTCAACAGAGGATTACCATAAAAATCTCGATGAATCCCTGAATGGGCTAGTGGACGCAACAGACAGAATAAACATGCTCCTAGAATTATACCCGAGCCTGAAAAATGATTAATCAGATATTTCACAATAAAGGGCACGGCAGATATGAACAGAAAGATATTTTACTTTTTGTTGTTAGTTCCTATATTTCTTCTAGTATATGAAATAAGGTCAACACTTATCGACATGAGAGAGGGTCAACGCGAGTTATTTATAATGAACGCTCAGAGAGCATCTCAGCAGCGTTTAATAATGGGGCTTCAGACAAGAATACTTCATCATGTTGAAGGACATGAGGATGAGACTGTTATCGGTTGCCCAGCCTGCTTCAAAAATTTACTGATGGAAAAATATGACCACCCTATGATTAGACAGTTTTTACTAGAAAACAACATAAACCCCAAAAACTATCTGGACGGGGTGTATTCGGAACCAGAGTAGTCTACGACTTCTCGCAAGCAAGGGTAAGGATTTAATGATGGAAACAAAACAAAACTATATCAATAGAAAATATGTAGACTCCGAAGCTCAACAATTTTTTGAGAACATAGATCCATGTACAGGAAAAGCTCTAGGTAAATACCCATGCACAACGCATACAGAAATAGACGATGTATGCTCCTTAGCAAAAGAAAAATTTCACGAATGGAAAAAAGCCAGCAGGGTAACTAGAGGGGAGTACTTATATAATGTTTCTAAAATTATTGAAGTCAGAAGAAATGAGATAGCACACGCAATATCTACAGAGACAGGAAAAAGCTTTAACGAATCAATTGCGGAAGTAAATGAAGCTCTACATATGGCACAATATGCTTTTGGTTCATCAAAAACACCACAGGGAGAGTCAATTGCGTCCGAAATTTCTTCAAAAGACTGTTACATGCTACGAAAACCGAAGGGGCTTGTTGCTATTATTAGCCCTTGGAATTTTCCCTTCGCTATTGGTGCTTTTTGGTGCGCTGCTCCTGCTCTTGTGGAAGGAAATACAGTTGTTATCAAGCCCAGCGAAGACGCACCTCTTTCGACACAGATAGCATCTGAAATATACCATGATGCAGGCATACCTCCGGGGGTCTTCAATGTTGTACATGGAGAAGGCCGTCAAGGAGCTTGGTTAGCAGATAATGACGATGTAGACCATATATGCTTCACTGGAAGTGCAGAAGTAGGTCAAAAGATACGCCGCCTATGTGCCGACAGTTGGAATAAAACGTGTTCTTGTGAACTTGGTAGCAAGTCAGCTGTTATAATTTTTGATGACGCTAATTTTGATTTAGCTATGTCGGCCAGTATAGCAAGTGCGTTTAAACTTTCAGGCCAAAGATGTGTATCTGCCGGAAGACTAATTGTTCAGCGTGGTATCTATGATAAGTTCTGTGATTCATTCCAGAGTTACGTCAGGCAGATCAAGGTTGGTGCGCCTTTTATGGATGTAGGGTTTGTAGTAGGCGGAGGAGTGATTCCTTCCCAAAATTATATGGGCCCACTAATAAATCAACAGCAACTTGATAGAGTACAGAAGTATAATAAGATGGTGAAGGAAGATCCAGAAGCAGAGCTTTTAGTCACAGGTGCAACTAAAACTCCCGGCTTTTATATTTCACCAACTGTTTATAAAACTGAATGGAGAGATGCACCATACTTAAAAGAGGAGGTCTTTGGACCACATGTTGCAATTATTCCTTTTGATACAATTGATGATGGTATTAACATCTACAACGATACTGATTACGGACTGGCTGTGGGTATTGTCACAGAAGACTTTAAGAAAGCGAGAATTTGCCGTGACCGCTGTGATTACGGGATGTGCTATTGGAATGGTGGTTCTATCGCTGCTGAGTCTCACCTTGCATTTGGTGGTGTTAAAAAGTCTGGAAACGGATTCCCTTCTGCTGCTAGAACATTCAGGGCCGTAACTCACGAAGTGTCTTGGACTGTCAATCACGACGAACACCTGCAATTTCCACAAGGAATGCAGTAATAACACAACAAACAACATAAAAGTGGTGTATTTTAATATGGATATAATAACTGTTTCATGCCTCGTAGGACTTTTACATGGGGCTTACATAGTCAGATTAAACTTAAATAAACCCACCCCAAAATCATCTTGGTCTGATGGAATTTGGAGGAATATATCACAATAGGAGACAAAAATGTTAGATTTTTTCTTTAACCGACGAGATTTCTTAAGAGTGGGTTCTATCGGAGCAGGAATGACCGCTATTGGTCTCTCTGACTCGGTTATGTCGCAAGACCCTATATCCCTTAAGGATAAGTCTATAGTATGGGTATGGCTAGGAGGAGGCCCTACTCAGTTTGAAACATTTCATGCTCCTAACGATACCGTCCCTACTGAATGGCAACCAGTAAACGGTGCAATTCATGACTCTAAAACGAATATCACTCTTGGTGCAGACTGGACTGAGCTATCTAAACACACATCTAAGCTCAATGTCGTAAACTCTTTTAGTCATAAAGATTCCTCCCACAGACAAGGTACTCATTTTATGATGACTGGGCATTACAACCCAGAGAGAACAACCACATCAATGACAAAGTACCCTTCGTTTGGCTCTATGGTTTCATCAGTCTATGGAACCAATGATCCCAACAACGGAGTCCCCACATACGTTAAGCAGGGTAAGATCGAAGGGGATGAGGGTGCTTGGCTAGGAGGGGCTTACAAACCCTTTGATCCATCAAATAAGGACAACCTAACCGCCAGAGTAGAATTAGACAGATTCTCTACCAGAAAAGATCTACTTAAGGAGCTTGATTCCTCTAGCGTCTCTGGCAAGAGTGCTAACTCTGTAGACTTTTATAAAGGGCAGGCGTATGATGTCATTCTAGGCTCAGCCAAAGATGCCTTTGCCACAGACAAAGAAACTGATAAGACTAAATCTTTATATGGTTCAACTAAAGCAAATGATATTGGTGAACAGCTAATACTCGCTCGTCGTCTTACTGAATATGGAACAAGGTTTATTACCCTACATTATGGTGGCTGGGACATGCATAGCAACATCTCCAACGCCCTAAAAGGTAAAGTGGCTCCTATTGACAAAGCTATCTCAGGATTTTTGCAGGATATATGGGATCGTGGGATGAATGAAAAGGTTATTCTTATAGTGACAGGAGAGTTTGGTCGCACAAAGATTAACACAAACGCAGGTCGTGATCACTGGCCCTCTATCACGCCTATGATGATGGCTGGAGGGGCATATCAATCTGGGAGAACCATAGGAACTTCCGACAGATCTTATAGCCCACTAGAGAATCCAGTAGGGCCTATAGATTTACAAGCTACATTATTTGACCATTTTGGAATTAATCCAAATATACAAAGAACTGATAATGGAGGAAGGCCTAGATACCTATTAGAGGGTGAAGCCAAAGTTATTTTATAACCAACAATTAAAAGGATGATACTATGAAAAAGACACTTACCTTACTAGCGGCACTTTTGCTCTTCACTGGACTCAGTTTTACCACAGGCTGTTCTGATGTTAATAGTGATGATTGCCTATGTGAAAATTGCAATTGCGAAGACGTATGTGACTGTGGAGACGAATGTAACTGCCCAAATTGCGTTGCGTAAAAAGGAACTCATAACATGCTAAATTTATCAAGACGAAGCTTCCTATCTGTAGGTGGTTTTGGCGTGCTTTCCATGCCCCAACTTCTTACCGCTCAACAGGAATCTGGATCAAAACACAAAGCGGTTATTAATATCTTTCTAGGTGGAGGGCCTCCTCATCAAGACATGTGGGACATTAAGACTAATGCTCCCTCAGAAATAAAAGGGCCTTTTAAGCCAACCTCTACTAATGTTTCTGGAATCCAAATTGGAGAATGCTTTCCCAAAATAGCCTCTATGTTTGATAAGTTTACAGCTGTTAGGTCAGTCGTTGGTTCTAATGGTTCTCACGATGGATACCAATGTGTAACAGGGTGGGGTAGAAACGAAATGGTTTCAGGAACCAACTACCCATCTATCGGGTCTTCTGCTTCCAAAATTTTAGGTTCGGTTGACTCTGCTGTCCCTGTGGCCGTTGGCCTTGCTGAACCAACGCAACACTCCCCTTGGTCAGAAGCCGGTGGTGCTGGTTATTTGGGTGATACCCATAAGCCTTTTAAGCCTAATGGTGAAATGATGAAGGATTTAAAATTAAGCATTGACGTTGACAGGTTTTCTAGCAGAAAAGATCTTCTGCAAAGCTTTGTTAATCTTAACAGAAAAATTGATAACTCAGTGGGATCAGAAGGTTTTAATGAAGAAGCATTTGGCGTGCTTACATCCAGCGCACTAGTAGATGCTTTAGATTTGTCTAAAGAGGATGAAAAGGTTCGTGAGCGATATGGCGACGGAAAACCGTTCAAATTCCAATATGATGGAGCACCAACCGTAAATGAACATGTGCTTATGGCTCGCCGTCTGGTTGAAGCCGGAGCACGTTCTGTCTCACTTTCTTATGGTCGTTGGGATAGTCACGGCTCTAACTTTGACCTTGTTAGAGATCATGGAGCGAAGCTAGACCAGTGTGTTTCTGCTTTAGTAGAAGATTTAGACGAAAGAGGTATGCTCGATGATGTGATGGTTGTTGTTTGGGGAGAATTTGGTCGAACCCCAAAGATCAACAAAAACGCTGGGAGAGACCATTGGCCTCAAGTTTCTTGTGCCCTTCTTGCCGGAGGTGGCTTTCGCCACGGTCAGGTTATTGGCTCAACAAATAGGCTTGGAGAAGTTCCAGCAAGTAGGCCTGTTCATATTCAAGAGATTTGTGCTACAATGTATAGGGCTCTTGGTATTGACACAATGACCACGACATTATTAGACAGAACAGGAAGACCTCAATATCTTCTAGATCACAGACAACCCCTTAAGGAATTGATATGATGAAATATTTAGCCTCACTATTATGCTTATTATTTGTGCCAGTATCTGTAACCGCAGAACAGCCTGAACGAAAGGTTATTAGACCTCCAACTACGGCGAGGCCGCAATCGTCCCAAGAACGAAGGGTCGTTACACCTCCAGCCACTGTGAGGCCGCAACTACCTCAAGGCTTTGGAAGATCCACACAAAGACCTCTGGGCTTTGGTAAGCAAGAGTGGCAAAGACCCCCTCAACAACCCCAGATACAAAGAAATTATAATTGGAATAGAGGGCCTGTAATTATTTACAACCCCTATCACTATAGATATGCACACCCCCACCCTGTATATCAAAATTGGAACCATTTTTACCATCCTGCACGGCCCGTATACCCACCATATCCGGTTCAACCCTACTTCTTTTTTCAGTTTAGATTTTAAGGAAACACAAAGGAAACATTATGGATAGGACTATGAAAAGAAGATGTTTTTTACAGGCTGGGTTGCTAGGAAGTTTTTCCCTGCCTTTTGTTAATGCCGATCAAAAATTTTACCAGAGTGTGGAAGGCCCTGCTAAGAGTGTAATTTTTATATATCTTCCGGGGGGAATGGCACATCAAGAGACACTTGACCCAAAACCTTTTGCTCCGATAGAATATCGTGGGCCACTCGGTAGTATACAGACAGTTGTTCCAGATATACGTCTTGGGGAACTTATGGTCAATACTTCAAAGATAGCAGACAAGATATCTATCATACGAAGCATGACTCATGGTGAGGCCGCACATGAACGAGGCACTCACAATATGTTTACTGGATATAGACCCAGCCCCGCACTGCAATATCCTTCTATGGGTTCAGTAGTCGCTCATGAGTTTGGGCCTAGAAAAAATCTTCCTCCTTATATATGCATTCCTAATCAGCCCAATGAGTTCGCTGGTACTGGATATCTAAGCAGTTCTTATTCTGGATTTGGTTTAGGTTCTGATCCTGCAAGTGGAAGTTTTGCAGTTCGTGACCTTAAGATTCCCGTTGCTGAAGATAGGTTCTCTAGGAGAAAAAAAGTACTAGATATAGTAAACACAGACTTTAACCAAAAGCAAGAAGCAGATTCTATAGATGCTGTAAACTCTTTTTATAATAGAGCTTATAGTTTGATAGGAGATGAGAATGCTCGTGAGGCATTTAATATAGAAAAAGAACCTTCTGAACTTAGAGATAAGTATGGAAGAAACACGGCTGGCTCTAGGATGTTGCTTGCTAGAAGGCTTGTAGAATTTGGGTCTAGGTTTGTCACATTGACTTATGGTGGATGGGACATGCATGATAATATTGCCAATGGAATGAACAGTCAACTACCAGCTTTCGACAAAGGGTTTGCAACTCTAATAGAGGACTTAAGTGATAGAGGGCTGCTAGACTCTACGCTTGTATGTGTAGTCTCTGAATTTGGTAGAACCCCTAAGATAAATGGGACGGCAGGCAGAGACCATTGGCCTAAAGTCTTTAGCACTATCATGGCTGGTGGAGGCATAAAACAGGGCCTTGCTTATGGTACTTCAAATGCAACCGCCAGTGAGCCAGATGAAAATCAAGTTACTATTGAAGATTGGGCTGCAACTATTTATAATAGACTCGGCATTGTTGCTGACAAAGAGCTAATGGCTCCGGGCGACCGTCCGATTGAGATTGTAGATGGCGGAAAAGTTATACAAGGCTTAACCACGTAAAGAGGTTACACATGGACTTCAGCACACCAAGAAAAATCTTGAATATATACAGACAGGGTTTTGTTGGAAGCATCTGCGATCCAGAGGATACGGCTAAGTTATTGGGAGAACTCCCAATGCCAGTCTTCGGTGCGGCTGCCCATACTCTATATGGATCAGGCAAGGATAAGCTAAGCCTGCCTTTTAAGAGCCTTCTTAAATTTGACTCAGAATTTGGGCCATCAGAAAGACAGACTACTGGAGACTGTGTATCTCATTCAACTAGAAATGCAGTAGATATTACCAGAGCAGTAGAGATAGATGTTAAAGGAGAAAGAGAAGATTTTGTCGCCAGAGGGGCAACAGAAGCTATCTATCAATCAAGAGGTCACAAGCGTCAAGGTATGACCTGTTCGGGTGCCGCTAGGTATGTTCACGATAAAGGGGGTATACTCCTACGTCAAGACTACGGCGCAGTAGATCTTTCTACATACAACTCAAAAACTGGATCTCAGCATAAAATCCCAAACTCTGTTTATAGAGATGAAGCTCGTAAACATCAAGTCAAAACTATATCAAACATAAGAACTGTGGATGAGGCTAGAGATGCTCTCGCTAACGGGTACGCTATATCCGTATGCTCTGGGTATGGCTTTTCTTCTAGACGAGATAGTCATGGAATCGCTAAAAGATCTGGTAAGTGGAGCCATGCCATGGCTTGGATAGCCTGTGACGATACCCACAAGAGGTTGAATGAAACCCTATTTTTAGTGCAGAACAGCTGGGGTTCTTGGAACTCTGGCCCAAAGTGTTGTGATCAACCCGAAGGTAGCTTCTGGATAAGAGAAAAAGACGCTAGAGGTATGCTTTCTGGAGGAGGAGCGTGGGTCTTCAGCAACGTTGATGGATTCCCGCCAAGAAAAGTTGAATGGACAATAGATGAGGTTTTTTAAAATGAGAGTAAATACGCAGACTACTGCTGGAAGATCAATCATTGCAGGCATAGGCGTTGTACTGTTATCGTTTT
>Ga0209992_10003707_pt1 | contig 12615 bp, 10 predicted proteins | sample 2SBtaG_2_FD_182564 | JGI IMG/M metagenome (GOLD analysis project Ga0209992, IMG submission 182564) | Deep subsurface microbial communities from Kolumbo volcano to uncover new lineages of life (NeLLi) - 2SBTROV12_ACTIVE470 metaG (SPAdes)... | ecosystem: Environmental > Aquatic > Marine >... | reverse complement strand
GCGGAGTCTTAAGCTCAGGCATAGATACTAATTCTAATGAAATGCAATTTATGGATAATTCCCATTTTAAAGGAACGGGATTACATGAAAGTACCCAACATAATATTAAAGACCCTTCATACTCCCCACCTACATCTACGTCTGAAAAACTAGAGCAACTGCGACAAGACATGGTTTCTCAGGGGGGTTTATGGGGAAAAATTAAACAAAAAGCAAAAGAGTCACACGAAGCTAGTGAGCGTGGAGACCCAGGCTCACTACAAAACAGAATGGATGAATTAAAAACTAAAATGGGATATGCAGTCCCTGGATATGCAAGTGCATTTGGAATAAAAAGTGGGCAACAAAGATTAGAAGCGCAACAGAAAAAAGCACAAGAAAAGTTAGAAAGGTATGATTTACGTAGGGCACAAGAAGCCGCAAGAAACGCAGCTGCAGAAACTTCGGAAAAGTAGTATAATAAAGTATGAATAAATTTAATGAATTACAAATGTTTTATAAAAGGCGAAATTCGCTATCCAGTTTAGCTGCATACGCAGCTGGGTGGGCACTTAGTGACTCTTTAACAAAGCCTAGAGATAACATGACCCCATCCCAACGTAGAGAATGGGATAGGGCAGTTGATGATAGCATGCGTAAAAAATATTTAAGGCAAATCAAAAAAGATGAAATTGCCTTAACAAAAGACCATGCCCCCATTCCTCCTAGACAAGGATTAGCATGGGACCCAGTTAAAAAACGGTGGACCCGCCCAGAAAATGTTGGTCATAGTGTTTCTGAAGTTCAAGGTAAAAAACGAATTAGAGGAACTGGCACGGGTGTTCATGAACAGTCATTAGCAGTTGGAAGATTTGGTGGTAAAGGAGCTGGTAGCGCAGAAGCAGGTAGACGCTTTAGAAGCGCTACAGATTCTGGAGTTGTTAGTCCGCATGATACTAAACATGCATCTATGCAACATTTACGAAAACCATCACTAGATTCGTTAAAAAGATTAATTAGACGACATAGAAAAAACACAGCAGCAGCAAAATAGAATAGAGGAGGGCAATATGCCAGCATCAAAAAAACCTACGACTACTAAGTCTAAGGCTAAACAACCTACGGAACCTGTAGGCACTATTAAAAATGATACCACCGATAATTCCGACGAAGTTACTAGAACTGAAGTTGATATACAGAAAGATGTCCCTATGCGTTATTACATCCAATTTTGGAAAGAAGTTATTCCTCACGATATTTGGTGCGGAACTGTTTATTGGTCCGACGTTAGAGATTCTATAATTATCGAACAATTAGAAGGACCCTACGCTTCAGATATTGAAATGTTACTTGAAGGGAACCTAATGTTGAAAGATGGTACATTTGTTTCAAGGTACGAGGCTCCAAAAGAATGGATTAAAAACGCCCCTAACGCAACTTTAGGATTTGGATTCTACGCAAAAACATTTGTGGAATGTCCAGATGAAACTGAATGATTTTTTAGATAAGTCTCACAAGCGTGTTCCGTCGCAATCTCGCACAATTACATTTGTTAATGAAACTAAAGAAACAGAGTTAAAAAACCAAATTAATGAATTAGAACTTGAAGTAGCTCGCCTTCAAGATATGGAAGACCAATATACAAAAATGCGTTCTAGGGTAGAAGTATTAAATGAACATGTTAGAGCTTCACAAGATAAAGAAGATAAATTACATGAGCAAATTACGTTTTTAGAAGCAGATGTTCAACGTGGCGAACAAATGAAACAAGAACGTGATGAGTTAACAGAAGCGATTAAAAGCCTTAAATCACAACATAGTAACCAATCTAATACGTTAGATTTAGCACAAAAAGCTAATGTTACATTAACTAATGATTATCAAAAAATTCAATTACAAGTTGAAGGGTTACAAAGTGAAAATGCAAATTTTTTAATGCTTTCTCAAACTGCTACACAACAGTCTACTGATAATAAAAATGAATTAGATGATATTAAAAATAAACTTTCAGAAATAACAAAAGTTTTTTCTTCAATTCAAGTAAAATATAAACAAGAGCTTAATAAAAATAGTGAGCTTAGTAGAGATTTAAGTCATTGGCAACGTGTTGCAAATACATTACAGGAAGAGAAAGATGATTTAGAGAAGACTCGAAAAATGCTTCAAGCCTGGGCGGAAGCAGTTGAATCAGATTATCAAAATTCTACGGAGATTGGTAGAGTGAATAAATCAGAAATACAAAAAATGCGAAAAGCAATTTCAACTATGAACGAACAAATTGCAGAATTAGTTGATGAAAATAAATATTTAGCTCAACAAAATTCTGAATTTAGAGATGAATTAGCTCGACCTAAGTATATGTCCGTTAGTGCGATTGAACGCTCCGCAGGATTTAAAATGCCAAGAGGCGGGCATCCAAAAGGAAAAAACTGGTTAGGAAATGGAACTCCTACACTAATATCGTTTAAGCGGGAGGCAGAAAATGACAAGTAGACCGTGGAGGCAGGAAATTGAGCTCCTGCAAAATTATAGTAAGCATAAGACGTTTACAGTTACAACTTCAGATGCAAATGCAACTGATGTAGTTACTTTATCTGGAAACATGGAAGAAGCAAATAAGATTAGTTTAGTGGTAGAAACTGGAGCAGCGTATATCGAGTTTGACGACGATGCAACAACAAGTTCAATGTACGTACCTGCCGATGAAGGATATTACGATACCGACATCTGGATTGGAACAAAAATATCAGTAATCAGAGCCACGTCAACTAATGTAAGGGTGCGTGGAATTATCTGGGGGAGGTAATCAATGCCCTTATCACGAGCTGCAGGTCCATTATATACTAGAGAATCACAACTAGCAGCGTCATCCGGTGGAGGACAGACAGCCTCTACCTTAGACATTGACGGCTTAACCGATATTGGAGCCGACATTGCTGACGCTGACCTAATTATTATAGATGACGGCGGGGGTGGAACTAATAGAAAGTCTGCTGTTACCCGTATACCTACTTATGTTTTTTCTGAGTTAGGTTTAGACGAAGATGGTTTTGATTCCAATTCAGCTACTAAGTTTGCTACACAACAATCTATTAAAGCATATGTTGATGCACAAGTAACTGCCCAAGATTTAGACGCTACTACCGATAGTGGGACTATTGCTATTGATTTAGATTCTGAAACTCTCACAATAGCTGGTGGTGAAGGTATAGATACCTCTGCTACTGGGAACACTATTACAATTGCTGGTGAAGATGCTACTACATCTAATAAAGGTGTAGCCTCGTTTAGTTCAGATAACTTTGCTGTATCAAGTGGGGCTGTAACAATTAAAGACGGGGGCGTAGCAAATGCAGAATTAGCAGGGTCAATCGCTAATGCTAAATTAGCTAATTCCTCAATAACGGTAGCTGATGGCTCTAGTAGTACAGCCGTAGCACTTGGCGGTACAATTACATTTGCTGGGACTTCAAATGAAGTGGAAGTAGGAGAATCTTCCGGCACGGTAACTATAGGTTTACCAGATGATGTAACAATTGCAGGTGATTTAACCGTTAACGGAGATACAGTAACAGTAAACACCTCAACCTTATCTGTAGAAGACCCATTGATATTATTAGGAAACGGAAACGGTGCTGACTCAGTTGACCTAGGTTTATACGCAAAATATACCGACAGTGGTGTTAAATACGCAGGTTTCTTTAGAGATGCTTCTGATTCTGATAAATGGAAGCTATTTGCAACTACTGGAAATAGCCATGAAGCTCCAACTACTACAGTAAACACTACAAGCGGGTTTACATTAGGAACTTTAGTTGTAGATAGTTTAGAAGGAACTATCACTACAGCCGCCCAAACTAACATTACAAGTATTGGCACAATTGCCACTGGAACTTGGGAAGCAACCGATATAGCTGTAGCACACGGCGGTACAGGTGTATCAACTCTTACAGATGGGGGCGTTTTACTAGGTTCAGGTACTGGCGCTATTACAGCAATGGCTGTATTAGCCGATGGGGAAATGATAGTCGGTGACGGAACAACCGACCCCGTTGCAGAAAGCGGGGCAACTTTAAGAACATCCATTGGTATAGGAACTGGAGATAGCCCACAACTTACAGGGATAGAACTCGGACATGCCAGCGACACTACGATAGTTCGTGCAAGTAGTGGGGACATTACTATAGAGGGTAACGCTGTCTACCGAGCCGGAGGAACTGACGTACCAGTCGCAGACGGTGGTACAGGGGCTTCATCGCTAACAGATGGCGGTGTACTGCTCGGCTCTGGAACAGGCGCTGTAACGGCAATGGCAGTCCTTGCAGACGGTGAAATGATTGTGGGGGATGGTACTACCGACCCTGTAGCCGAATCAGGCGCTACGCTAAGAACATCTATAGGCGTAGGTACTGGAGACAGTCCACAATTTACGGGTATAGAGTTAGGGCATGCGTCGGATACCACAATAGTTCGAGCAAGTTCAGGAGATATAACAATTGAAGGTAACGCAGTTTACCGAGCAGGTGGAACTGATGTCCCAGTTGCTGACGGAGGAACTGGAGCAAGTTCATTGACCGCAAATGGAGTGCTTATAGGAAATGGCACTTCCGCTATTGCAAGCGTGGACATGAGCACCAAAGGTCATCTCCTAATTGGGGATGGGTCCGGAAATCCTTCCATGTTAGCTATCGGAACTAATAACCAAGTACTAACTGCTGATAGCGGTGAAACTACTGGTGTTAAATGGGCAGATGCAGCTTCTGGCGGAATGACTGCCTGGATATTAGAAGATGATGACGGGACAGAAGTTTCTATTAGTGATGCAGAAGAAGTTAAATTTATAGGTGCTGGCATTACTACTAACTGGACAGACACCAGTAATGGTAGTGATGGCGACCCATTTGATTTAACCTTTACAGTAGATGCCGCTCAAACAGGCATAACATCAATTTACGCTACGGACCTAATCCTAGGTGAAGACGCTGAAACTGCCATAGATTTTGGGACAGCTAATGAAATAGACTTTAAGGCTGATAATGCAGCTAGATTAACATTGTCTGCAAGTGCGTTCTACCCTGTCACAAATAACCAAATAGATTTGGGAACTAGTTCATTAGAATTTAAAGATGCATTTTTTGACGGTACAGTAACTGCTGATGCTTTTGCGGGTCCTTTGACTGGTAACGTAACTGGTACAGCTGACGTAGCGACAGTAGCGACAACTGTAACCATTACTGACAACGAAAGTACAGATGAAGATAATGCAATAATTTTTACCGCAGGTGGGGACGTGGATGGCGGAAATATAGGTTTGGAGTCAGATGGTACATTAACCTATAATCCCTCATCTGGATTAGTAACCGCTACCGCTTTTGCAGGTGCTTTAACTGGAAACGTCACTGGTAACGCTTCAGGAACCGCAGCTACAGTAACGGGTGCAGCGCAAACTAATATTACTTCTCTAGGCACGTTGACGGCATTGACCGTCGATGATGTAGCTGTAGACGGCAAAGTAATTACTATGACGGGTAGTTCTAGTGATACCGCAGTATTTACTGCTGGGACTAATGGAACATTAAGCATAGTAACAACAGACGCAGCTGCCGCTGCAGCCAATATACAGATAACTGCTGATGGTACAGTCGACATTGATTCGGCGGGGGTTTTAACTCTTGATTCGGGGGCGGCAATTAATATTGAGCCTGCATCAGGGTCTGCTATATTATTAGATGGAACTATAAGTATTGACGCTGGAGTGGTAACAGGTGCAACAAGCATCACATCAACGGCTTTTGTTGGAGATATAACTGGAGATGTGACTGGAACAGCAGACGTAGCAACTGTGGCAACTACCGTAACAATTACTGATAATGAATCCACAAATGAAAACAATGCCGTTATATTTACGGCTGGAGGCGACGTAGACGGAGGTAACTTAGGATTAGAATCTGACGGGAACCTTACATATAACCCTTCTAACGGAACTTTAACCGCTACAGCATTTTCAGGGGCGTTAACTGGTAACGTAACGGGTACGGCAGACGTGGCTACGGTCGCAACTACAGTCACCATCACAGATAACGAAAGCACTGATGAAGATAATGCTATAATATTTACTGCTGGCGGAGATGTTGACGGTGGAAATATAGGCTTAGAATCCGACGGCACATTAACTTATAATCCCTCAACGGGTGTAGTGACCGCTACAGGCTTTGTAGGGGCGCTTACGGGTAATGTAACAGGCACTGCATCCGTGGCAACCGTAGCTACTACAGTAACAATTACTGACAACGAAAGTACGGACGAATCCAATGCAATTATTTTTACAGCTGGGGGAGATGTAGATGGGGGTAACATAGGACTAGAGTCAGATGGGACCTTAACTTACAATCCTTCAACTGGGGTAGTGACTGCTACAGGATTTGCTGGGGCACTTACTGGTAATGTTACAGGTAATGCGTCTGGAACTGCGGCTACTGTAACTGGGGCGGCTCAAACTAATATTACTTCTCTAGGCACTTTAACAGCTTTGACTGTAGACGATGTAGCCGTTAATGGAAAAGTAATAACAATGACTGGCTCATCCAGTGATACAGCTGTTATGACAGTAGCAGCTAATGGTGCATTTAGCCTTGTAACCACAGATGCTGCCGCAGCTGCAGCTAATGTACAAATTACCGCTGACGGCACGGTAGATATTGATTCAGCAGGAGTGCTTACATTAGACTCTGGTGCTGCTATTAATATTGAACCTGCTTCTGGCTCTGCAATATTGTTAGACGGTACTATAAGCATTGATGCTGGCGTTGTCACAGGAGCAACCAGTATTACATCCACCGCATTTGTTGGGGATATAACGGGCGATGTAACAGGTACTGCCGATGTTGCAACAGTAGCCACAACGGTTACTATTACTGATAATGAAAACACGAATGAAAATAACGCCGTAATTTTTACAGCTGGTGGGGATGTAGATGGAGGAAATCTTGGGTTAGAGTCGGATGGAAACCTTACTTATAATCCTAGCTCTGGTACATTAACTGCCACAGCTTTTTCAGGAGCTCTTACGGGCAATGTTACTGGAACCGCTGATGTAGCTACAGTAGCAACCACTGTAACCATAACAGATAATGAAAACACAAATGAAACAAACGCAATAATCTTCACGGCAGGTGGGGATGTTGACGGTGGGAATATTGGATTAGAATCAGATGGTGACTTAACGTATAACCCATCAAGCGGGACTTTGAGTGCTACTGCATTAGCAGGTACTCTCTCTACCGCAGCTCAAGGTAACGTAACATCACTAGGTACACTTACAGCTTTAACCGTGGATGACGTGGCTGTTAACGGTAAAGTTATAACCATGACAGGTAGCACTGATGATACTGCCGTTATGACGGTAGCTACTAATGGTGCATTGACTATAGAAACAACTGATACTGCAGCTGCTGCTGCTAACATACAGATAACAGCAGACGGAACCGCAGAGCTTGCAGGTACTACCGTTACTCTCGATTCTGGTGGGGCGGTTGTATTAGATTCTGCTACAGGTATTGTAAACATACAAGACGGTGGTTCTACCGTACTTAGCTTTACAGAAGGTAACTCTGGTGACGTAACTGTTAAACTAGAAACCAATGCTAAAGACTTAGTATTCACTGATAATGGTGATGCTACTAATATGAAAATCTTAGATGCCGCTGCTGGTATCAATGTTCCCGGAGAGGTACAAACGACTGGTATCGCATTTACCGACGGTGATAATGCTATGACAATTGTGGATGGTGGAGCTGTAACTTTCCCAGTAAGTATTGATATTACAGGGTCTGCGGGAATTATATTAGAAAATGACGAAACTATAACCAACTCAACAAATGGACAAGTTGATATAAATGGTAATGTAATGGTTGGGTCTGGTAGTGGAAATGCTACAGTAAAATCAAGTGGTAACCATGACATTATTGTTCAAACAGGTAACAGCACTACAGGGTCAATTACAATAACTGACGGGGCAAATGGAGACATTACCCTTGCTCCTAACGGTACTGGTGAAATAGCTGCTGATTCCCACATATCAGTTGCGGACAGTCATTACATAGAATTAGAATCCGCTGCAGGTACTCCTGGTACAGACGATTCAGCTCAAGGAATTGTAATTGAATTTTTAGCAGCTGAAGCAATTACCCAATGGGATGCTGTATACGTCAGCACAACAACTGGTAGAGTTGGAAGAGCTGATGCAACTAATGCAGCTAAAATGCCTGTGATTGGTATTGCTATAGAACCTCAAGGAAGTGCTGGGTCAGCCGTTAGAGTATTAACGCATGGTGTATATAGAGATGACGGTGGATTTGGTGGAAATATGACAGTAGGAGTTGATTTATATGCTCCTGAAACAGCTGGTAACTTAACTACTACACGACCTTCAGATGACGACGATTTTGTACAAGTTATAGGGGTAGCCATAGGCGTAAGAAGTGCTTTTATTAACCCAGACTTAACAGTACTTAAATTAGACTAGGAGTAACTGTATATGGCTGATTTAGAAGATATAAATGGTGTAGCAAACGCAAGCCTTGAAACTATAAATGGGGTTGACGCATCAAGCGTTGAGGATATTAATGGCATAACAGGTGTAGGCGTTCAATACGCCGCTGTAGTAACTACATCATTAGGCACTTCTGGAGATACTTATAGACCAGTTATGGCATATGATACGCATAATGACAAGTTAGTTGTATTTTATCAATCAGCCAATTCTTCTACTAACCAAGGAAAACGCAGAGTTGGGACAGTAGGTGCAGATGGGGCTGTAACATGGGGGTCAATAGCAGACTTTGACGCTGGTCAAACTAGCAGTAGTGATAATCCTAGAGGAATTAAACCCTTATTTGCTTGTTTTAACTCATCAATTAATAAGGTTGTAGTAGGTTATAATAGTGCTGTTGCTAGTGGCAATCAAACTGAATATAAAGTATATACACGATATGGAGCTATTTCAGGCTCTGGTGGAAGCGCTACGATTACTATGGAACCAACATCTAGTTCAAGTGGCAACAGTGCTGGTTATTGGTCTGGAGAAGGGGTAGAACGTGGTCAAGCTGTTTATCATACCAAAGCTGATAAAGTAATAGTTCATTATGAACAACCTGCATGGGATGACCATTATAGTAGTACAGAGCCAGTTTGCCAAGTTCGACATGTAAGAATTTACGGTGATGGTAGTGCCGTAAATGATACAGATATGACAGGAATAGTTGGGGCTTACAGCGGAGGTTCCGTTGATACTGATTCAAACCCTTGGGATTCAGGTTCAGGGTCTAATAATTTACAGCATTGGGTAGGTATAACATATTGTGCTAGTATTGAAAGAACTATTTATGCTACTAGTGATAATGGCTCATTAACTTTACGTTGTGCTAGAACTGGTGGAGGTTCTACGATAACTGAAGATTTAGATAATAGTGAAACGCAAATAGATGTAGCTGACGGAACGCAATTCCAAGACGGTGACTTACTTGTAATGAGAGGAACGGGTAGTCATGAATATATGGAAGTAATAAGTGTAGCTGGTAATACGATAACCGTAACAGAACGAGGATTAGGTAGCTGGAATGCTTATACGCATAGTAATGGAGATTATATAAATAACTATACACATAATTTGGGTGCTGATTGTGTCGAAGGTTTTTCCGATGCGGATGATATTCAAGTTGCGTGGGATGAAGACAATAATAAAGGCGTTTGTATTTGGACTGGTAATAGTGATGGACACCTTCGATACCATACGTTTACTGTTAACACATCCACTAACGCTATTACATTTGCTGATGAGTCAGCTACTGGAGATGGTAGTGAAGGTACATTTGAAAGTACAGCCGCTTGTGATTCTGTAAATATTTGTTACGACGAAGCCGCTAACCACTTTGTAATTGTATATAGAATGAATTCTAAATTGTATTTTAGAACCGCTAAATTTGATGGTACTACACCAAATTTATTATGGGGGTCATCATCAGGCTTTGCCGCTACTAATGATGATGCTGATGACAGAGTTTTAATTTATCCGCCCGCTAGTGGAACTGGTAGCACCGATGCAGTACGGACTACACAATTAACATTTTCGCCAGCTAATGTACAAATGCAAAAGTACCCAGATGCTACACCTGGAGTTTTAGTATGTTTTTGGAAAGCTGATAGTGCTGATAATAACCCTGAAGGTATGGTTACACGATTAGCCGCTTTAGGAACACATTATGAACAAACAGCGGGGTAGATATGAGTAAAGCATTAATTAGAAAAAGTGATAAAGTAATTGTAATGGTTTTTGATGATTCAACAACTATTACGGATTCTACTGTTAGGGGTGCTTATAGAGTTACTGTAAATGATAAAAATACATTGGTCCATAATAAAAAAGAGTTAGATATTGTTGAGAATATTACTTTACCAGAAGATTTTGAACTATATAAATATGAAGTTAATAATGGTGAGCTTTCTGTATCTGATTCATGGGCGGATGAATTAGCCCGTAGAGAGTCTGACAGATTATTTGCATTACGTGTAGAACCACCAGTAACAGACCACGTTGCTCCATCAGAAGAAGAAATGCAACAGATTTTAAATGATGAACCATCACGTGGTCCTGAATAAAATTTACCCATACATAGTATAATAATATATACGCCTTCGGGCGAAAGATAAGAAAAGGAGATAACAATGACAGAAATAGACGTACAAAACGATTTGAATGCAGTAAACAATCAGATTGAAACTTTTGCTGAAGAGCTAAGGAAAATAGATGCGGCAAGGGAAAATATAGTAACACAACTTACAAATTTAAACGGGGTGTCGATGTACTTAAGGGGCAAACTAGCTACTGATGAAGAAGTAGTTAAAGAAGAGTCTTCTGAAGATGATTTAGAAAGAACTTCAGAGTACCCAGAAGAAACATCATAAACCCCCAAATGGGGAGATAAATGCCTACAACCGATTTTAGTTTTACAAGCGTATTAACTTATAACGGTTCTACTTATGGAGATATGACTTTAGAGGCACAAAAGCCTGGTGGAACTTCTTTTGGAGCTTTTGTAGAAACAAGTCATTTTTTATATTTAGGTCATGATAGTAAGTTTGACATGGCTATTTTTGATATTGATACAGCAGGAAGTCTTGGTACGTTAAAGTATGAATACTACAACGGTAGTGCTTGGACTGAATTTAATCCATCATCTGCTTTGTATGCACAAGACCCAGATGATGACGAAGATTCTCAATATGCTTTTGATGCGGATGGGGCAGAAATGTTTCCAGAAAATAGATTAGACGATTGGTCTACTACCGCTATTAATAGCACTACAAAATATTGGATACGGATTTCTAGCCCTACGTCTGTAACACAAAACCCTACGTTTAAACGTATACAAATGAGACCTTTATCTGCCTACTGCACTTCTAAAGATGTATTTGATTTATTGCAAATGAGCGCCGTATTAGGAGGAACTGATTTTACTTCTAGTACAGTACCATCTAAAGCTCTTGTAGAAAAGTACATTAATGAAGCTCAATCTTATATAGATTACATGACTCGTAAATCATGGAGACCAAATATTGTTTATGATGAGTACCATGAGTTTAATTTAAGCGGGTTTAAATTAGATAGACCAGACCCCTCTAAAATTATTAGTTTTAAAATTTGGAATGGGGGTTCTTGGGATAATAAAACCCAAGGTAGAAAACAAGACTTTTTCTTAGTCCATGATACTGGAATGATACATTTTTCACGATATTTTTTACTACCAGCACGATTTCAATCATATAATGCCCCAGTTTGGAGATGGGGAGGTGGTGAATTTACTATGCCTATTAAAGTAACATATTTAAATGGTAGGGATTTTAATACAGATGTAAGGGAAAATGGTATTGTACATGATGCTTGTAAAAAATTAGCCGCTATAGATATTACTAGAACTGCTGATTTCGGAGGATTAGTTGTGAGTGGAATGGATAGAGTGCTTTCACCCCAGCGTTTAGAAGGTTGGAAGATGGAAATAGACGAGCAATTAGAAAGTTTACGAGCATTTGAGATATTTTAAGGGGTAAATTATGGCAGAACCAGTAGCAGTTACAGATATATTAAGTGAAATTAATGGGCAATGGAATGCTAGTAATGTAGCAAAACCTCAAATTGTAGAAATGAATGGGGCAGACGCACCATCTCGAATAGATTTAAATAGGGGAGATTACATAATTGGCCAGCCAGGAAGTCCTACTATGGAAGAAACTCCATTAGGAAACTGGCAGTATGTAAACAGGACATACGGAGTTAATATTAATGTGCAGACTAGAATTAGTAGGCAAAGACTTTATGATTTAATGCGGGAAATTCGTAGAATATGTCATGCAAGACGACATAATTTAACTAATTTTCAACGATTACAGTTCATAAATTTTAATGAAGAGGTAGGAGAGCAGTTAAATGTTTGGAACGGAACTGTATCACTGCAAGCAATTAACGATAATGTTCTCGCAGAAACTACGTAAATATGAGTATAATAATAAGAAGAACTTTGTTCTTTCCTAATTAGGAGGAAATATGGCAATATATAGGTCGGACCAAGCACAATTAACATT
>Ga0209992_10003705_pt1 | contig 12619 bp, 14 predicted proteins | sample 2SBtaG_2_FD_182564 | JGI IMG/M metagenome (GOLD analysis project Ga0209992, IMG submission 182564) | Deep subsurface microbial communities from Kolumbo volcano to uncover new lineages of life (NeLLi) - 2SBTROV12_ACTIVE470 metaG (SPAdes)... | ecosystem: Environmental > Aquatic > Marine >... | reverse complement strand
TTTTTTGAAAGATATTCCACAGTACTCAGTATCACTTGAGATCCCAATGAATGGCCAATTAATCTAATCTTTATTTTTGGATTTACAAGTTTAAAATCTTCAAGAAATTTTCCAAGATTTTGTCCATTTTTCTTGGCAATTATCTGACCTACTGCAAGGGAGCGTTTTGCATGTTTGAGTAAATGAGCACCAGTAGTGTTTGAATCATAACTATAACCAATAACAGGATGAGAATAGCCTAATTTTTTTAATCGGTTTTTTGCTAAAACCACTTTAGCAATAGCACCTGCATTATCATTTCTTAATCCATGAATCATTATTGTTACTTCTTTAGAACTAGATAATTTATCAAATGATTTTTTAGGATATAGAAAATAAGAATTTGTTTTCAGTGTCTTTCCCGTAGATAGTTCATAATAGCCTCTTGTTGAAATTCTTGGAACAATAATAGCCATTTTTAACATAACATGTTTTTTTATGTATTTTATTAACTTTGGAATTGCAATTTCTTGTAGATTTGTGCGTATAAGAAATTGGAAATTAATGATAAGAAAATGAGAATCTAAGAAAATCCCACATAGCAAAAACATTATTTGCAAGAAAATAATTTCAAAAATGAATGGATTTTACAGCATCACTTAGATTAATTCATGCAAATTTCTTTTTTGTGGATATTGTAGGATTGTCAGATACCTCAATGTCAACAAAAACTCAAATTAAAAAAATTGAGACATTAAACAAATGTATTTCAGATTGTACATCATTCAAATCAGTTCCATTAGATTCACTATTGTTATTACCAACAGGAGATGGTTGTTGTATTGGATTTATGCAAGGTCCAGAATTACCATTATTATTAGCAGTAGAACTACATACAAAATTAGCTGCATACAATAAAGGAAAAATCCCTAGTGAGACAGTTAGAGTAAGAATTGGGTTACACAGTGGGAATTGTTTTCTTGTAAATGATTTACTTGGACAACGAAACACGTGGGGACCAGGAATCATCTATGCAAGACGTGTAATGGATTTTGGAGATGACGGTCACATTTTACTATCACCTAGTCTTGCAGAAGATTTACGTTCATTATCTGATGAATATAGAGGAATCATCAGACCAGTACACGATGTTATTTTAAAACATGGAACAACTATGCTTCTTTATTCTGCATATGGGGAAGGTTTTGGAAATAGTAAACATCCAGACAAAGGTGCATCTGTTAGAAGTAAGTATGGTGAAGAAGTACTTCGATTACAAAAAACTACATTGTATCCATCAATTGATCTAGTTCTCACAGTTTTAGATGTAGAAAAAATGATTGTACAACATAAAAGAACATACGAAGTAGTAAATGTTTCAAATGAGCCAATAAAAAATGTATTACATGGAATTGCCATGGATGTAAACATTCCAGATATCAATGATCTAAATATTGAAGTGTACGATGAAAAACGCAGAGAATGTAAAATTACTGGAATCAATGTTGATAAACCAGATTGCAAAGAATTCACTACAGAGTTTAATGAACCAATTACAAAATCAGATGAAGGGAAAAAATACACTCTTCAATATGAGGTTGAAGAGCCAGAAAGGTATTTTGAGAATGCATTTCTAATTGATTGTCAAAAATTTAACATGTCATTCAAGTATCCAAACGGAAAGGACATCAAACGTCCAAATCTTTTAGAAGTCAATCAAGAAACAGAAGAAAGTACACCATCAAAAATAGCACCAATAATTTCTCAAGAAGGAGAAATTGAGACTGTAAAATGGGAAATTAAGGACATTCCTAAAGGTAAAACCTTTAGAATAGATTGGTAACCCTATTCAATTTCACTAGTATTACAGATTGAGGTTTCTTCAGTCATATAATGTGGGATTTCAACTTTGCTCATAGATAATTATTATTTTTTAGAAATAAAGGTAAATGTGTGTAATTTAGAACATACATTTTTTGGGATTACTGATCAATCCACATTTCTTTGTGAACAAAATTCTTGGATGTGGAGTTATATTCACTTAACATACCATATCCTGATTTTTTCCCAGAAACATCATATTCAAAATATAATCCAGTAAAAAGAGGCTCTTCACCAGTATCAGCTTTTTTCCATTCATCAGAATTAATAAAAAACCAATAATGTTTCTCCATAGTGGGCATTACTGGGCCTAATTCATAAGAGACAGCATTATTTGATTGAAATGATTTTCGAGAAAGTGGTTCATTGCTTTTTACAAATTTTGCAGTGACACCTTTTGCAGGTAATTCACCATAATTTTTAATTGCAATATCAAATTGGCAATCATCACTAATTGATTTTTCCATTTTTGTGATTGGGCCAGTTGGTCCAACCCACGGTCTTAAACGATACTCAGTTTCGATACTTGTCATTTCAGTGACAACTTCCATATGCTTAAAGGTCCTGATTAGAGCAACAGCTAAAACAATTGTACCAATACCAGTTAGCCAGTGAGCAATTCCAACTAAAATCTCAAGATTATAGACATCTTCAGCAGTATGCCCAGTAGAATGTTCAACTGATTCGGAAGATGTAATTTCCTCTGCAAAAATACTTAATGAAAAACTAAAACTAACTAATAATAAAGCAGTTATTCCAACAAGTAAGTTTTTATTCATTTATGATATCATTTTTTTTAAAATAATCTAGTATTCAAATGTAGTTATTTTAAAATGAAGTTTTGGGTTTGTAAGATTAAATGGATCAGTTAGAGGATGGTCCTAGTTCTTTTTTATGATTTTCAATATCTGATGCTTCAACTCTGACAAATAAGGGAGACGCATCACCCAAAATATGATCAGATGAAATTCCTAAATCAGACATATCATTCCATGAAAAATCACTCACATTTCCATGTAATCCTATTTGATTCCAAATTTTTTGTGCAGATTCAGGCATAAATGAGAAAGTTGCAATAGCCAAACTTCTAACAGCGTTCACTGATAAAAATACACAATTTGTAGTTCCAGGCCCATTTTTCCAAGGCTCTTTATGTTGAAAATATTGGTTGAAAAATGAAGAAAACTCCATAATTTTTTTCAATGCTCTATCAAGATGATTTTGTTCCATTAAAGAGCCAACATCAGTAGCAAGACTTTTTATTTTTTGTTCTGCCTCAGAATCTTTTTCATCAAATGTTTCTGTTTCAGGGATTTTTCCATCAAATGCTTTTTTAGTAAACCCTAATGCACGATTAACAAAATTTCCAAGATTACCAATTAATTCAGAATTTATTCTAGTTGAAAAGTCATCCCAATCAAAATTCAAATCATCTTGAGAATACGGATTAATAGATACAAGGTAAAATCGTAGATAGTCTGCAGGATAGTATTCCAAAAATTGTTTTAATCCAATATACCAATTCCTACTTTTAGAAATTTTCTTTGCTTGTAGTGTTAAATGTCCTCTTGTTGGGATGTAATCAGGTAATTTGAATTCATTTTTAATTCCAAGTCGCATTGCAGGTAAGAAAAGATAGTGGTGATATACAATATCTTTTCCAATAAAATGATAAACATCAGCAGAATTCCAAAAATCTTTTCCATCTATTCCCTTATCATCTAAAAATTTTATTGCAGTTGAAATGTATGCTAAATGGTTATCAAACCAACCATAGAATACTTTACCTTCTGCACCATCTAAAGGAACAGGAACCCCCCATGGAATATCTCGAGTGATATCCCAATCAATTAAACCAGATTTAATCCAATTTTGAACATATTTTTTTACATCTTTTTGAAGATGGTTATTTTCATCTAACCATTTTGATAATGAATCCTCAAAATTTTTGAGTTTAAAAAAATAATGATTTGTTTTTTCTTTAGTTGGAGGCTGACCACATAACGAGCATTTTGGATTAGTGATTTCTTCAGGTACACGCCCACAACTCTCACACAAATCAGAGTATTGATCCTCAGCCTTACAATAGGGGCAAACCCCTTTGACATATCTATCAGGTAAGAATTTTTTGTCATTATTACAGTAGAATTGAATAATTTCTTTTTCGTAAATATGACCAGCATCATTTAATTTTTTAAAAACATCTTGAACAAAGGCAATATTTTCTGCAGAGCTAGTTTTGTAAAAATAATCAAATCCAATGTTAAATGCTGTAAAATCATCATAATCTCGTTTATTCCAATGAGCAACATAGTCAGCAGGAGTTTTTCCTTCTTTTTCTGATTGAATCAGAATTGGCGTTCCAAAATCATCAGATGCACAAACATAGTATGCTTCTACTCCATTTTGTTTCAAAAATCTAGTAGTGACATCTGCTGGAAGGTATGTAGATGCAACATGTCCTAAATGGATTTCTCCATTTGCATAAGGTAATGCACTTGTAATGATAGCTTTTTTGTTCATTAGATATGTCTCAAAAGTAGTGTTAGGGTTAAGAAGTTTTACCAGTTGTTAGCATATTTTACTTGTTCTGCAGTAAGTTTATCGATTTTTACATCCATTGCTTTTAGTGCATCAACTGCAATTTGAATATCAATTTCTTTTGGAACATCAATAATTTTATTTTCCATTTTCTTATGGTTCTTTAAAATATACAATACAGATAGAATTTGATTTGAAAATGATTGTGCCATTACTTCTGGAGGATGGCCTTCTGCTGCAACAAGATTTGCAAGACGTCCCTCACCAATTAGATAAATTTTCTTTCCATTTTTCAAAACACATTCATCTAATGCAGGTCTAACTTGTTTAACGGATTTTGATTTTTTTAACAAGAATTCACTATCAATTTCTACATCAAAGTGACCAACGTTTCCAAGTATTGCACCATCTTTCATTTGCATAATGTGTTCTTTTCTAATCACACTAGTCATTCCAGTACAGGTAATGAAAATTTGACCAACTTTTGCTGCTTGAGACATTGGCATTACTTCAAATCCATCCATGTGTGCCTCTAGTGCTTTGATAGGATCTATTTCAGTAACTATAACTTTTGAACCCATTCCACTACATCTGGATGCAACACCACGTCCTACCCAACCATATCCAACAACAACAACACGTTTTGAAGCCATAAGTAAATTCATGGCTCGTAAATATCCATCAATTGTACTTTGTCCAGTTCCGTATCGATTATCAAACATGTGTTTTGTATAAGCTTCATTTACTAAAATTACAGGATAGCGAAGTTTACCTTGATTTTCTACAGCTCTAATTCTAGTAACACCTGCAGTAGTTTCTTCAGTAGCACCTAAAATTTCCATATCTTTGAATCTTTTATCAAAATGAGCTTTGATGTTCATGTCTGCACCATCATCAGTCAGAATAGTTGGCTTATGTTTTAGAACTTGGTCAATACACCAATCATAATCTTTGACTGATTGTCCATGCCATGAATAAACATGAATTCCTTGTGATGCTAAAAATGCAGCAATGTCATCTTGAGTGGTTAATGGATTTCCACCACAACATGCAACAGTAGCTCCTAATTCTTTTGCACCCATTAGTAAAACTGAAGTTTCTTTTGTTATGTGTAAACAAAATCCCAAAGTAATACCCTTGAGAGGTTTTGATTTTTTATATCGATTAATAGTGTTATCTAAAATTTGCATATGGGATCTTGCCCACTCATAAGATAGTTTACCATCTTTGATCAATTTTGGACTAGATTTTACTTTACTCAATAATTTGCACCATAATTCAGGCTATAAAATCCTATCATGCGAATGTAAATAAATGACAAAGAATTCACCAGTTTAGTGGCCTGGAAAAAGATTGCAGAAAAAGGAGAAATTGAAAAAGGTAAAGGTAAAGCCTTCAAAGTAGATAAAAAACAGATTGCAATATTTAATCAAGATGGATATCATGCAATAGATGATCTTTGTGTTCATCAAGATGGTTCAATTGCACCAGGTAAATTAGATGGGGATATTGTAGAGTGTCCATTACATTTTTGGCACTATAACATCAAAACTGGAGAACTAACAGATTATCTAAAAGATGTGAAACTTGAAACATATTCTGTTGAAACAAGAGATGATGGAATTTACGTAGATATTTAGAAATTAAAAAATAATTTAGGCATAATTTTTATTCTTAGAATTCTGAAAAGAGATAATTGAATCAAGACATACTTAATGAAATTCAAAATCAAGATTATCCTAAAATTAATCAAACAATTGAAAAATATCTGATAGAAAAAATTGAAAAAAATCATGCAAATGGAGTTATCTTAGGATTAAGTGGAGGGATTGATTCTGCAGTTCTAGCATATCTTTGTAAAAATAATCTAAAAGAAAAAACAATTGCAATAATTATGCCTGATACAGAAATTACACCAAAAACAGAAACTGAAGATGCAATGAAAATGATTTCACTTACAGGAATCGAATACAAATTAATCGACATCAATCCAATTGTAAAAGAATATTCAATGTATTTGGAACCAAATGAAAAATCTAAAGGAAATTTACGAGCAAGAATTAGAACAAATATTTTGTATTACTATGCAAATGCCAAAAATTATCTAGTTTTAGGATCAAGTGACAAAAGTGAATTCATGATAGGATATTTTACAAAACATGGAGACGGGGCATCAGACATCACACCAATAATATCATTGTACAAACTTCAAGTAAGAGGAATTGCAAAATATTTAGGAGTTCCAGACAATATAATTTCTAAAAAAAGTAGCCCTCATTTGTGGAAAGACCATGAAGCAGAAAATGAATTAGGAATACCCTATGAAGAAATTGATTCTGTATTATATTGTATGTATGAAAAAAAATTATCAGTTGATGAAATTGAAAAAATTACACTGATTGAAAAATCAACTATCCAAAAAATTCAAGAATTAGTTTTAAACAGTGAACATAAAAGATTAGGAGCACAAAAACCGGATATCAATTAATCATGAAACTTCAAGATACATTATCAAATATAGAACAAGAATTAGATAGTTCAAATAAAATTAGAATTTATCTGTGTGGAGTTACAGTTTATGATGAATCTCATATTGGTCATGCAAGAACAATCATAGTTTTTGATGTTTTAAGGAAGTATTTAGAAAGTAAAGGGATAGAGGTAGAATTTGTTCAGAATTTTACGGATGTTGATGATAAAATAATCAATAAGGCAAATACTGAAAATACAACTGCTGAAAAAATCAGTACCAAGTATATTGATAATTACTTTGTAGATTTTGACAGATTAAATGTAAAACGTGCTACAAACTATCCAAAAGCAACAGAGCACATTGAGGATATCATCAATTTCATTGAAAGATTAATTGAAAAAGATATTGCATATCCTTCTAAAAATGGAGTATATTTTGAAGTAACAAAATTTCCAGAATATGGAAAATTATCAAAAAAGAAAATAGATGAATTACAATCAGGTGCAAGAATAGAAATTGATGAATCAAAAAATAATCCTCTAGATTTTGCAGTATGGAAATTATCAGATGTAGAACCAACCTGGGATAGTCCTTGGGGAAAAGGTAGACCAGGATGGCACATTGAATGTTCTGCAATGAGTGTAAAATATCTGGGAGAAAATTTTGATATTCATGGAGGGGGAAGAGATTTGATTTTTCCTCATCATGAAAATGAAATAGCACAGTCAGAGGCATGCACTAATGCACAATTTGCAAAAATTTGGATGCATGTAGGTATGGTTACAATTAGTGGTGAGAAAATGTCAAAATCATTAGGAAATACAAAATCAATCAAACATGTTTTAGAGAATTGGGGACCAAATATTATTAGATTATTTTGTCTATCAGGACATTACTCCAAAGTAATTGATTATTCTGAAGAGATGTTAAAAGAAAATGTTACAAAATGGAGACAGGTAGAGACATGCTATTATGAATTAATTCATGCAAATAATGATAATAATGAAAATATGGAAGAGTTAGTTTTAAAAATTGGAATAGAGTTTGATAATGCATTAGAGGATGATTTTAACACACATCTAGCACTTTCTGCATTTTTTCAACTAGTAAAAGAAAGCAACAGATTAGCAGCTGAAGAAAAACTTGGAAAGATAGATGCCAGTATTGTTAAAAAAGAATTTAAAAGAATGTCAGGAATTTTAGGATTAATTATTCCAAAAATAACTGAAACTGAAAAACAAGAGATAGATAATCTAATTATTAGCAGAGAACAATTCAGAAAAGAAAAACAATTTGATAAAGCAGATGAAATTAGAGACAAAATCAATGAAATGAATATTGAATTAATTGATCATAAAGGAAAAACCACTTGGATGAAAAAAGAAAATATCAAATCGGATAATTGATTATCACATCAAAGTTAATCAAAAATTTTGAGATTTAACGAACAAACGTATGGGATGGTTGGCAAGTTTCACATAAAATTTGGGCCTCAGAGGAGATTAATCCCATTTTCAATAGATACTCTGTTGCTTGTAATAATTCAAATTTCTTATTACAATTTTTACAAGGTATTATCATATTACAATATTAATTATTTTATGTAATATATAGTCGTTTGATCAAAATCAAAATCAATTTCTTAACAAAACACAGATTTTGATTATTATTTTGGAATGTTTTATCAAATATTTTGAATAATTACGAGTTCATGCCAATTTGGAGTAAAATTTAGTCAATTACAGGTATAAAATTAAACAATGGTTTTTCTGAACAAACAGCAGGTTATTTTCAAAAAGTACCAAAACTAATTGAGATTATTTGGAAGAGGGAGTCAGTATCGAAATGCAATTTGATGTAGATTCGACAATATACAAAATAGATATTACAAAAAATCAATTCAATAATCTAAAAAGTCTTCCAAAAATAAAATACTGTAAAATTATTTGAGAATAAAAAATACAATATATTATACAAATTTTCTTCATTACAATTTATAGAATCAATTTTGATAATAATTCATTAATTTATTTTATTAAAATTTCTAAAAATTGTATGTCCAAACGAATAACAGTTATCATCAGTGATGAATTTATAAAAAAATTACACCAAAAACAAGCAATCCAAATCAAAAAAGAAAAAACAACAGTTACTTTTTCAAAAATTGTATGTGATATTATTCGTGAAGGATTATCCAAATCATAAAACTAAATAATTTGTTTAAACATCTATTCCAGTTATTGTCCAATCCAATGCCCTAAGAACACCTTGATAATATTTCATAGCATCCATTGATTCAGTTTTTACTAATCTATCTTCTATTACCTTTCTATATTCATCAATTTCTTTTTCAGTTTTCATAATAACCTAGTCTTTTACATGTAATATTTGATAGTTATTCTCTTATGATCTGTAATATGCTAAATTGTGATACAGAAGCATACACTAGTGTTATGTTTTATCATTTTGAAGAAGGGTTCAAAAAACCATTTTGTAAAGAGATCATGAGATTTTGCATTAATCACGCTATACAAATTTCAAGGGACGGGTGCTCCATAAGGATTCAAGTTATGAATTGAGAAAAGTAGAAATTGAAATTAAAGATAAAGACTATCTAGATTTTCTCTCAATTTGTATTAATGGTGAATTATCAGTAGAAGATAAACTCAAAAATATTATCAGACATCATTTGATAATTTATCGAAATAAACAAAAACTAAGAAATGAAAAATTAATGTGAAAAGTAGGCACAATCGAGTCCTATTTTACAAATTGCCCTTAAAAACAAATTTTGTGAGGGGAAATATGGCATTTCCATTGGATTCAATTAAAGCATGTAGTAGATGTGGTTGTGAATATTGTAAAGTAAAAATTTGTCCGGGTTGCGGAAAAGATGTCTGTTAAAAAATTATAAAAATAAAAAAAGTAAATTAAAAAATTTTTTAAAAAAAATAAAAAAAGTTAGGACACACTAATTGTTTTTACACGTAAAAAAATTAGGAGTGTCTAATTAGGATAATCTAATTTTCATATTGTTTAATAGAATTAAAAACAAATAGAAAACATGAATGTATGGAGTAAATTTTGGAATTGGTATGAAAATAAAATACTAGGAAGCATAATTTTAATTGCAATAATTCAATTCATTCAAGTTCCACACATGATATGGAATGCAGATATCATGTTAGAAGCAGGAATAATATCAAGAGTTAATCCAGTAATTGATTGGTTCTTGTATGGAGTAGACTTGATTGAGATAATTTCAATTATCAATGTAGGAATGATAATGTTTAGTTTGATTAAGAAAAGACAATCAAAGAAAAAACAAGTAACAAATATTGCATAACTAATCTTTTGCATCCCAAATAACACGTTGTGGGAATGGAATTTCTATTCCAGACTTGTCAAGTGCACGTTTAATGGTAGTAAGTAAAATTGGTTGAGCTTGACTCCAATCATCACGAGGATGCCAAACTAACACTTGTATATTCACACTTGAATCACCTAATTCTTCTACTCTAAATTCAGGTTCAGGAACTTTGAGAACAAATGGCATTGTAAGTTCAATCTCTTTTGTAATTACGGAAATTGCATTTTCAATATCATCATTGTAAGAAATTCCCACCATTGCCTCTGCACGTCTAACAGTAGATACGGTAAGTGAGCGAATATTTGATGTGAAAAATTTCTCATTAGGGATTCGAATAACTGTTCCATCAAATTTTCTTATCCTACTTGAAAAAGTTCCAATATCTAAAAGAGTGCCAGAAATATTCATGTCAGGGAGTTGTATCGTATCTCCATGTTTAGCAGGTTTTTCAACCATCAAGAAAATTCCTGAAATTAGATTAGAAACAACAGATTGAGTAGCAAATCCAATAACTACTGCAAAAATTCCACCTGCAACTAATAATCCAGACAAATCAATGCCTTGACTAGAAGTAAATGCCAAAAATGATATTATTATTATTCCAAAATAGATGATTTTACTAAGATTTTGTGCAGTGTCTTTGGGTAATGTTGGAGCATAATATTTGAAAAAGAGTAATTTGATGATTTTGGCAATAATCAAACCAGAGGCCATAATTATTGCTCCAACTAATAATGAAAGTACAGTTAATCCTCCAATAATTTGCATTTCAGATAAACTCTGTAGAAATTCAAGCGGCATCATTCTAATCCCATCTCCATACCAGTACTTGCAGTAGTGTCTTCCCATGTTGGAGATTTTATCCAATCAGTTTCAACAGGATCAGTTTTTACATCAGCAATACTAACAACAGCTCTTTTTTTCAAAGTAATTTTAATACCATCAATTATAGATTTTGAGTCTTCATAATATAGAGAATTATCAGTAATGGGGAAAATTACTTTACTTACAGTTTGACCAGTTTTTAAATTATTTTCTATTACTATTTTTAGAACCCCCTCAACAAACGGAATAGAATCATTAAAATCAGTAGCAAGAGATACTTTAGCATATTTACATAAAGTTCCAGTATCAGGGGAACCATACAAACCGAATCTAGAATTTAACGGGTTACAAGTAAACCAATCTAATGATTCACGATTAGAATCATGAATTAAAAATAATCCTATTTCAATTGGACAATGAACAAAAATACTTGCAGCTGAATTTTTACTCAAATAGATTTCTTTCTCAAATTTTAAAAAAACATATCCAGTCCTTCGTGCAGGATAATTAAGTGGACGTATAGGAGCAAGTTCAATTTTAAGATCATTTGATTTTGATGGAATCATTTTTTCAATAATTTTCCCCTCAGAATCTTTTCTAAAATAAGAAAAAGCATTATCTGCAATTCTTTGAATTTTAATCTCAGTATTTGGAAAAGACAATTCAAGGAGATCATTTACATCATATACACCGTAATTTGAAAAACTAGTTTCAGGAGTATCACTCATCTTTTCATCTTTTAATTTAAAATCTAGAATTTATGCTCTCTTATTACAATAGATCAAAAAAATAATGCCAAAAATCTAGAAAAAATCAGAGATTGTTTTTTGTTTCATTAATTTTAGAATATTTCCATGAGAAATCCATTCAAATTTACTAATACTCATTTTATCTGATGCCAATGACAAAGCATGCTCAAAATTATCAGAAATGATTGGATTTTGCTTCATAGCCTCACGAATTCCTTCACGAACCTGCCAAACGCCAACAGGAATTGCATATTCAGGCCTAATTTCTCTTAATATCATCACTCCTGCTTGAATTTTTTTCTCATTCAAGTATTCTAAAACTCCTAATTTTGCTGCAAAATATGCGCCAGCAATGGTAGGTGGATGATCAATACCACGAGCATCTTCATAATCAGAACCAAATCCCAACACCCCATTAGAATACCAAGCTTCAATCATTTCATAGATCCATCTATGAGGAAATAATACAATAGAAAAAGAATTTCCCAAATGAGAATAAGAAAAAACTCTACAAGAATCAATTAAACTATATTCCAAAACTTGATCAGAAAGAGATTTTGAAATTATATCATCAGTTGCAGTTATGCTCCATTTTGTAGGGACTAGTTTTCTTTTTTGGCCCAACATTCCAATGCTAAAACATTTTTGAATTTTAGAAATGTCAATACCAGAATTGTATAAATTCAAAACAGCATCTTGTGCTTTCAAATCAGTGTCATAGAATGTTTTTTCAATTGATTTCACAGAACTAGTTGAAGAAAATTTTGCAGATTTTATTTCTCCAATAGGTCCAAATGGTGC
>Ga0209992_10003701_pt1 | contig 12630 bp, 14 predicted proteins | sample 2SBtaG_2_FD_182564 | JGI IMG/M metagenome (GOLD analysis project Ga0209992, IMG submission 182564) | Deep subsurface microbial communities from Kolumbo volcano to uncover new lineages of life (NeLLi) - 2SBTROV12_ACTIVE470 metaG (SPAdes)... | ecosystem: Environmental > Aquatic > Marine >... | reverse complement strand
AAATTAAGAAAATTTTAAAATCTAGATAAACATTATATCTGAGAAATCTATTTCTCAAATTGAAATAAAAATGAAACAATATTGTATGGTACAATTTCAGAGTAATATTTAGGTGATAGAATATGGTGACTAAAGAAGAAATAGAACGAGTTTCAAAATTAATGAAAATAGATATTGATGATCATAATGAATATGTAGATAAAGTACAAAGCATGATAAATTATTTTGATATTTTAGATTCTGCAGGCGTTGAATCTGAAGAAATCACAATGCATGAAATCCCTGTTTCTAGTTTGAGAAAAGATGAACATATCCCATTTAATGAAAAATTGATTACAAAATTAAATAATTACAAAGGAACCTACGTTCGTGCACCAAAGATGTCTTGATGAACCTAAAAATTTCTGCTTTAGACTATGTACAAGAAGTACAAAATGGAAATATCTCTGCTGAAGATTTTGTTTCAAAAACTTTAGAGCAGATAAACAAAGTTGATGAACAACTCCATGCTTTTTTATCAGTAAATGATGATGCAGTTAACCAAGCAAGAATTATTGATAAAAAAATAAAATCAGGTGATAAAGTTGGGTCGTGTTTTGGTATGCCAATATCAATTAAAGATAATATGTGTATTAAGGATAGTAAAACTACTTGTGCTTCAAAAATGCTTGAGGATTATGTTGCACCTTATGATGCAACAGTAATAACAAAACTAAAACAACAAGATGCGATATTTATCGGCAAAGTTAATCTTGATGAATTTGCCATGGGGTTGACAACTGAATTTAGTGCATTTGGTCCGAGTAAAAATCCATGGAATCCTGAATTTGTTCCTGGTGGTTCTTCTGGTGGAAGTGCAGTTTCTGTAAGTGCTTTTGAATGTTTAACGTCTTTGGGTTCTGATACGGGTGGTTCTGTTCGAAATCCTGCAAGTTTTTGTTCTGTAGTTGGTTTCAAACCAACTTATGGTTTGATTAGTAGATATGGATTAATTTCTTATGCAAATAGTATTGAACAAATTGGTCCACTTACTAGAACTGTAAAGGATACTGCATTCATGTTAAACATGATTGCAGGATTAGATCCTAATGACAATACAACCATTGATAACAAAAATGAAGATTATCTCTCAGGAATTGATTCAGGTATTGAAGGTAAAAAGATTGGAATAATCAAGGAAATGATTGCAGATGGAATTGATGCTAAAGTATTATCTGCAACAAAAGACGCCATTACTAAATTAGAGAGTTTAGGCGCAATTTGCGAGGAAATTTCTATTGATATGGTAAAATATTCTGTAGCTGCTTACTATACAATTACTGCTACTGAGGCTGGAAGTAATCTTGCAAGATACGATAATCTAAGATATGGATATGATTTTCCACTAGAAGGGTATGAATTTAATTCATACATTTCAAAAGCAAGAAGAAATTTTGGACCTGAAGTGACAAGAAGAATGATTATTGGAGGTTTTGTTCCATCTGCAGGGCGTGCAGGAAAATATTTCCTCAAAGCACTGAAAGTGAAAAGTAAACTTACAAAAGAAATCAATGAAGCATTTAAAAAATTTGATTTCTTAATCGCTCCAACTGTTCCAATTCTCCCATTTAAAATGGGTGAAAAAATTAATGATCCTGTTGCATTATTTTTAGTTGATGTCAATACAGTTACTGCAAATCTTACAGGAAAACCTGCCATTTCTATTCCATTTGCTATTTCAAATGGATTACCAATTGGCATGCAATTATATGCAGATTCTATGAATGATAAATCACTACTACAAGCAGCATATGCATTAGAACAAACTGTAAAATTACCAGAGGTACCAATTTGACTAAAATCGGTTTAGAGATTCACTGTCAATTAACAAATTTAAAAAGTAAATTATTTTGTTCATGTAAAGCAAACTATAGAGAATTTGAAATCAATGAAAACATTTGTCCTATATGTATGGGGTTACCGGGAAGTTTACCTAGATTAAATCAAGAAGCAGTTAAAAAAGCTACATTGATTGCTATGGCCCTTAATTGTACTACTCCAAATAAAATAGCATTTTTTAGAAAAAATTATTTTTATCCAGACTTGCCAAAAAATTTCCAAATTACTCAACTAAACATCTATGGCGATACAAGTATTGGTGGATCTGGTTCAATAATGGTAGGAGATAAAAAAATCAACATTACACGAATTCAGTTAGAGGAAGATCCTGGAAGATTAATCTATGAGGGAAGTTCATCTAAAAATCAAATTACATTGGTGGATTATAATCGTGCAGGCACACCATTAGTTGAAATTGTAACTGAACCTGATTTTGAGAATCCTAAACAGGTAAGGGAATTTTTGAATATTCTATCTGATTTATTAGAAAATTTAGGAGTGTCTGATCCTAGTTTAGAGGGTGCAATGAGGGCAGATGCTAATGTTTCCATTGAAGGTGGAAAGAAAGTTGAAGTAAAAAATATTGGTTCATTTCATGATTTAGAAAAAGCTGTTCATTTTGAGATAACAAGACAAACTAGTTTACATTCTCGAGATATTCCAATAGTTCAAGAAACACGTCATTGGGATGATAAAAGAAAAATTACAATTTCATCACGTTCTAAAGAAGAAGAACTCGATTACCGATATTTCCTAGAGGGGGACATTCCTTGGATTACTATTGATCATGAAATCCAACAAAAATTAAAAAAAGAAATGCCTGAAAGTATTAGTTCTAAAAAAGAAAGATATGTTTCAAAATATAATATTCCACCACAAGTAGCAGATGTATTATCTTCTGACAAATTTTATTCTGAATTATTTGATCAATCTCATACTGAATCTAATGCTAAAGAAATTGCAAATATAATTACAACTGATTTAATGGGATTAGTTGATACACGAGAAAAACGTGAAGAATCAAAAATTACTTCAACACACCTAAGAGATTTAGCTGATTCAATACAGTCTGAAAAGATTTCTAGAATTTCTGCAAAAAATGCTTTACATGAAATTCTTAAAACCGGAAAAAGTGTTGCAGAAGTAATTTCTGAATTAGATCTTGGTACAGTATCAAACGAATCAGAACTAGCAGAAATTATTAAACAAGTAATTGAAAGTGAACCAGAAGCAGTGAAACAAGCAAAATCAAATCCTCAAACAATTAATTATTTGGTAGGTAAAATAATGCAAAAAACTAAAGGAAAAGCTGATCCTAAATTATCTTTAGATTTGTTAAAACAGCAGATAGGATGATTTATGATTAATTTATCTCTGGAAGATATTGAGTTTATCAAAATTTTAGCTGTATCTGATGCTACTATTCTTCAATCAGGCATGAATGATGCAACTAGAACAAGATTAGATGAACAAATTGGGGTCATTTTGAGGGCATATTATCGTGAAAATACCCTAAATACAGGTTCTGAATTAACTGAAAATCTAGAAAAATTTGGGATAACTGAAGATATAGGTAAAGCTGCAATTGCATGTGCAAGACGTCTTGGTTTAGATATTTCATAAATTATAAAATCTTTTTACAGTAATTAGATATCTAAAAATTAATCTTGTCTGATTTTGAATTTATTCCAAATGAAAAACAAATTGAAGAATCTAATATTTTTCAATTTATGCAAAAACATAACATTACATCATTAAATGAATTATCAAATAAAGCAAATAGCGATTTAGAATGGTTTTGGGAATCAGTTGATAAAGATTTAGGGATTGTTTGGCATTCACCTTATTCTAAAATTTTAGATTCATCAAATGGAATAATGTGGTCAAAATGGTTTGTAAATGGAAAAACAAACATTTACAGTTCTTCAGTTGAAAAATTTGCTAAAGTTAATCCAAAAAAAATTGCGTATTATTTTGAATCTGAAGATGGAATGAAATCTAATATCACATATTCTGAATTAGATACAAAAGTTTCAAAACTTGCAAACGGGTTAAAATCACTTGGAGTTAAAAAAGGAGATGTAATTGCAATTTATTTACCCATGATTGAAGAGGCAATTGTTGCAATACTTGCAGCATCTAAAATTGGAGCTATTCAAACTGTAATTTTTTCAGGATACAGTGAAGAATCACTTCATATTAGATTAACAGATTGTAAAGCTAAAGTACTTTTTGTCTCTGATGGTTTTTACAGAAAAGGAAAACATATTTCTCAAAAACAAATAGCTCAAAATGCAATCAATGATACTAGTATTGAAAAATTAATTGTTGTCCCTTACAAAGGAATAGATAATTATAAAAAATCTGATAAAATAATTTTTTATGATAATTTAGTTTCTTCTCAAAACAATATTTGTGAAACAGAAATTTTAGATTCAGAAGATCCTTTGTTTATTTTGTATACTTCAGGTACTACAGGCACGCCAAAAGGCGTGGTTCATGCTCATGGCGGATTTTCTGTTTTTGCAGGGCATCAATCTGCCTACCTAATTGACACACATGAAAATGATATTTTATTTTGGCCTGCAGATATTGGATGGATTACTGGGTTAGTTTGGAATGTTTATGGTCTATTGCTCATGGGGGCAAGTGCAGTAATCTATGATGGTGCATTGGAATTCCCAAATTATGATCGTATTTGGAGTATGTTATCAGAATATAATGCAACTATTTTTGGAATATCTCCAACTGCAGTTAGATTATTTAAAAAAAATAATGTTGAGCCATTAAAATCGCATTCATTAGAAAAAATAAAAAATATTCCAACAACTGGTGAACCAATGGATAAGGAATCATGGTTATGGTTATTTGAAAAAGTTGGAAAAAGAAAAATTCCAATCATGAATCTTTCAGGTGGAACTGAAATTGGTGGTGCAATGTTATCTGTATTTCCTGGAATGAAATTAAAACCATCTACTGTTGGGATTCCTTGTCCGGGAATTAATTTAGATGTTGTAGATGATGATGGAAAATCAATTAAAGAAAAAAAAGGATATCTTGTGATCAAATCTTCTTGGCCTGGAATGACACGAGGTTTATTGAATGACAACGATAGATATGTGAAAACATATTGGTCTAGATTTGAAAATATTTGGTTTCATGGAGATTATGTTCTAGTTGATAAAGATGGATTATGGTATATGCATGGTCGTGTAGATGATGTCATAAATATTTCAGGACATAGGATGAGTACTACTGAAATTGAACAAACAGTTCTTTCTTATCCCAAAATTTTTGATGCGGCATCTGTTGCAATTCCTGATGAAATAACTGGAGAAGCAATTGTTGTTTTTGTAGTCCTAAAAAATGAAAATCAAAATATTCAACAACTAATATCTACTCATCTATCTGAAAAAATTGGAAAAGTTGCAAAACCAAAATATGTTTTCCAAATATCAAATTTACCTAAAACTAAAACAGGAAAAATTATGAGAAGACTGTTAAAATCAAAATTATTAGGAGAAGAATTAGGAGATTTATCCTCCCTTGAAAACCCTAATGTGCTTGATGAGATAATTACGCTCTAAAATTTTAAAATTTCTGTTTATGTGATTCTTTAACATCACTCAACGAAATCTGAGTATTTTGTTCATTTTGATAAGACTGGTATTTTATTGAAAAATTTCACTACGAATGATAGTTGAAATTCATAATAGATCAGCAGGTAGAGGATATTGAGCTTCCCGAAAATCTCAAATTAAATACATTTTTGCAAGAATTTCATTCAGATTGCCCTCATCCAGAATGCTCGTTTGGCTTTTATGGATATGCATTTGGACAATCACCATTTCACGTTCCTGAATTAGTTCAAAAAGCACTAGTGGAAAATGTTCACAAGGGAGAGTATGCAGCAGTACCTGGTGTAGAAGAACTTCGTGAAGCAATTTCAGAATATAACAAATATTATTTTCATATGGATGTAGATCCTGCTAGAATTTATGTTGGACCTGGAACTAAAGAACTAATTTACAATTTATTAGAAATTTTACATGGAACAGTAATTTTACCTACTCCTGCATGGTTGGGGTATCTACCACAAATTCGTTTCTTACAAAAAAATTATCACATGTTACCAACAGGAGCTGATAAAAAAATTAACCCTCATGAATTAGAAAAATTATCATTAAGATTACATGATAGACAAAAAATTTTAATTTTTAACAACCCTAATAATCCTACAGGAATTGTTTATAACAAAAAAGAATTAGAAGCAATTGTAAAAGTTTGTAGAGAACAAAATATTGTTATAATTTCTGATGAAATTTATGCACAAACAACATACGAGTTTGAAAATTTTGTAAGTATGGGTAAAATTTATCCTGAAGGAACCTTTGTTACAAACGGTTTATCAAAATCTCATGCAGCAGGTGGTTATAGATTAGGTTATGTAGTTTTTCCACAACATGCACTTGATGTTAGAAGACAATTCAAAAAAATCCTTGCAACTGAATATACTGCAGTTACTACTCCAATTCAACATGCAGCAATTGCTGGGTTTCAGATTAGTAAAGAAATGGATGAGTATTTCCAAATTACTCGAAAAATTCATCAAATAATGGGTGAATATGTTTATGAAAAATTACATGAAATACCTGGAGTTACATCTACAAAACCTCAGGCCACATTTTACCTGTTAGCTGATTTCAATCGATTTACTCCTGAGTTTAATGCATCAAAAATATCTACATCTCAAAAATTCTCTGAAACACTAATTCAACATCCATATCATACTGCAATAGTTGGTGGAGATAGTCTAGTTTTGGAGAGAACTGATTACAGTGCTAGGATGGCTTTTGTAGATTATGATGGTAAAAAAGCATATGATGCATTCCGTGAAGATTTTCCAAAATCCCATTCAGATAAAATAGAATTTGTAAAAACAAACGCTCCTAGAATTGTATCTGGACTTCAAATGATTGAGACATATTTTGATCATTTATTAAAAAATGCAGAATCTAAGATTGATTGTGATTTTTCTTCTTTAACTGTAGTCAATTAAGTAAAATTTGTAATCATGTATAACCCATTAATGATAAGATCACCTAATACTAATTGTATGACAAATCCTGCAATTATTAATAACAAATAAGGGATTCCTGGAGTGATCCAGGTATTTGGTTTGGTAGTAAAATTTTCATTTTCTGCATGATGCATTGAAAATGAGAATTTTTTGGATTTCCCTCTTTTTTTCTCAATGGAAAAACCATGTTTTGGTTGTTTTGCTCTATACCCATAGATGCATGCAATAATTTTTCGAGATTTTGTTTCATTGAATCCTTCAAAAATATTTTCTTGTTTGCTTATTGAAATAATATTTCTTAACACATTAATTATTAATGGAATTATTATCAAAACTGCTGCATTAGATAGAGTTGTTAAGGGGGTAATTGTATTTTCAATGAATGTTACTTGAGGTGCAATTAATGCAAGTGCAATTAATGCAAACGCATCAGCTCCTCCAAATAATCCAATTCTCCAAATTACAATTGCAATCGGTACAATGATCAATGCAAATAATACTGAATAAATTGCATCCATAGGTTCTGGTTCGATTAATAATAATGCTAGGCCAATTCCACCAAATATTATCCAAAGATAATCCTGAACTTCTCTTTTCCAAACATCAAAAATCCCGCCTATAGCAAGCATAACTAATGCTACAATAATTCTAATTAGATTAATGTCTCCAATTAAATCCATTTAAAATAATTTCAAGTCATTGCTTTTTATACATTCTTTAAAAAATTAGTCATTAAAATAATAAATTAAAAAAGATTATTTCTTTTTTTTAATCTGTTGTGCAACCATTGGTAAGAATGCACCTACATCAGATACAATTCCTAATGCTTGCCATGTCCCTCTATCCATTAATTTTGTAACAGTTGGTTGATTGATATCTACTACAATTACTTTAACATTTGCAGGAAGCATATTTCCTGTGGCAATAGAGTGAAGCATTGTTGAAATCATTATTACCATGCTAGCATCTTTTAGAACTTTTTTGTATTCTCTTTGTGCTACAGATACATCTGTAATTACATCTGGTAATGGTCCATCATCTCGAATTGATCCTGCTAATACAAATGGAATTTTATTTTTTACACATTCATACATTATTCCCTTAGTTAATTTCTTAGTTTTTACCATATTTGCAATTGATCCTGCTTTAAAAACAGAATTAATTGCATCCATGTGATTTCTATGACCATGATATGCTAAGGTTGCATCATGAACATTCATTCCTAATGATGTTCCTAATGTGGCAAATTCAATATCATGAACAGCTAATGCATTACCTGCCAAAACCCCATCAATATATCCTAATTTGATTAATTCAGATACCGAATCAGAAGCCCCAGTATGGACAATTGCAGGACCGCCTACTATGACTATTTTTCCACCTTTCTTTTTTGTATTGTAAATATCCTCTGCAACTTTTTTTGCAATATGTTGAGTTGGTCTTTCACTTGAACTTGAACTTCCCATAAATTCAAAAACATTTACACCTTCTCTTGGACGTTCAGGTGGAGAAATTTTAATTCCATTTTCCCCAATGATAATTTCATCTCCTTTCTTTACATCTCTTACTGGAACACAAAGTGCTTTGTTTCCCTTTACAACTATACATTTATCCATCATCATATTTTCAACTTGAATCCATTTCTTTTTATGAAAAATTTGTGTATGGTTATTTGTAGTACTGTAAAAATTATCTGGCATTACACAATTTTTTGGAGATTTTTTTAGCAATATCTCTTTTTGAGTTTTAGATACGGCACCTTCACGATAAATTGTTTCTAAAATATTATCTAGATGTTTTTGATCTTTTCCAATAATTTGTAATCTAGCATATGATTGATCTTTTTTCTTTTTTCCAATATTGATCTTTTCTACAGTAAATTCACCTTGTAAATCCATTATTTTATCAAAGATCTTAGTTAAAATCAAAGAATCAATTAGATGTCCGCTAACTTCTATCTCTTGTGTAAATTTAGTCATTTTTCTATCTTGACCATATGATAACTAAAGGTTTACGTTTTATTTTGAGGCTAAAAATTAAACTGGTAATATTACCTTACCTTCAAATTTTGGGATATTATCTGACACAAAGATTTTTTCTAAATTTTCTTTTTGTTGTTTTGTAACACCTTGAACAATGGTTTTAGATGAACCATTTTTGTCTACTAGTGCCAAAATATATCCACTATTGTCAGTTAAAACAAAACCAGCGGATTCATCAACAAATGCATAGAGGTTTTCTGAGCCTACAGGCTCCCAAACTTTAGATTTATTGTCAGTTAGTGCTAATGCAGGCATAGCTTTTCCATCTGTTAGTTTATTGAGATATTCCCTTGCTTCTGCAACCCTTTTTTGACCTAACTTTAGGGCTTGAAAATATTGCATGTATCGAAGATATTTTGGTTGTTATAAAAACAATTTCTCTACAAAAGACTGTTATAGAATAATCTTAGATTGCATCCGTATGCCGTTAACAAATAATGTGATAATCAAATTAAATGAAATTACCACCATGATAGAAGATAAATCAATAATTTCTGAAAAAGAAATTGAAGATATTAAATTAATTTTTAAAAATTTAGTAGAAAACAATGAAAGATATGATGTTGATGAAATTGAATTTTGGTTTAAAAATGAAGGAAGTTGGAATAAAAAAGAACCTATAATTAGAATTGTTAATCTTTCAAATTACATTCAGGATAAATATCAACAAACAGCTCATCTTAGAATTCTGTCAGACGATGATTGTGGTTGTTAAAATCAAGTTTCAAGTTGTTCTAATAAACGCCCCACAATTTCTGAATTAGCTTCTCTTTCATTCATAATATCTTTTAATCTAGATTCATTTTTTCCTTCATGAAGAATTAATTTAAAATATTCTTCATCAAGATCATTATTTGATTGCAATCTTTTAACAACTTCAAATAAAATACCTATTACTTGTTTTTGTGCATCAATTAATTCATCTTTACTTCTTTCAGACATAATAGATATCATAAATCATTAACAATCTGTGTAAATAATTCTTTTAATTTTGGATTAGTAATACCTATTTTTGCTGATTCAAAAAAAGAATCCAATTTTTCTTGTGAATGTCCATCATTTTGATATATTTTTGCTTGCAATGCCATTTCTAATTTATCAATTTGATGTATTATTTTTGATTCAGGTGATGTATTTTCTTGATATTCATGCCAAATTTCTAAATATTCTTTTTTAATTGATTCAGGTAAATATTCCATAATTTCATCAAATGCTTTATTTTCTAGAATGATTTTTTTTTCTAAATTGATTTGTTCAGGTGTAAAATCCCCAATTTTTGATTCAGATAAATCATGTAATAATACCATTTTTAGAATTTTTTCAGAATTATAATTTCCTAAATCCGATATTACCATACTTATCATTGCCATAGAGTATGAATGATCAGCTACTGATTCTGGATTCTCAATAGATAATTTATCAATCCAGCCTTGCCTGGAAATTTTTTTAAGATTTGCAGTTGTTTTCAAAAAATCTAATATCATGATACCATTCTACAAAATTTTATACTAATGAATTTTCATATTTTTAAATTTTAGAATAACATAATAGGCAATTTGCATGATACTCAATTATGAAAATTTATACTAAAACTGGAGATGATGGCAGTACTGGGCTACAAGGAAATCTGAGAATTGATAAATCCCATCCAAGAATAATATCATACGGTACCATAGATGAAGTTAATGCATCCCTTGGTATAGTTTTGACAAATTCATTAGATGTAGATATTACAAATCTATTAACAAAAATTCAAAATGACTTGTTTGTATTAGGTTCAGATCTTTCAAATCCTAATCTTAACGATACAAAAAACCGTGTATCATTAGAAATGATTACTAATTTAGAAGAAAATATTGATAAATTTGAATTAGAATTGACTCCTCTTACAAATTTTATTTTACCTGGAGGAGATATTGCTTCTGCTCAATTACATTATACTAGAACAATTGTTCGAAGAGCTGAAACACTAGTAGTGTTATTGAGTGAAAAAGATGAAATTAATTCAAATTGTATAAAATATCTAAATAGATTGTCTGATTTATTTTTTGTATTATGTCGTTTAATTAACAAACGAAAAAACAAAGATGATATTTTGTGGAAGATTTAGCCCTACCAATAATACCATTTTTTTGACTTACATGACTAAAAATAATGAATTTGGATATTTCGGAGTAAATTTTAATCCAGAGATAAATAAATGAAAAATTGATTAAACTAATCTAATACTTTGGTCAAAATAACTATTTATTTTAAATCTAGAGATTAGATTAAACCTCTAAGGACTTAAGATTCTACATTAAACACAAATTTTCATTAAACAATAAGCAGTAACTGTATGAGATTTTGTAATTTAGAGTCTTGAACTAATTTTGTAATTACATTGGACTGACCATAATTGTTGGAATTACGTAAATTTTGTAACCATGTGTTAGGGTTGAAAAAACACTTCATTTTTCATAGTTGGACTTAAAATTAGTCTATTTTTTATTTAAGTCAGATTATTAAATAATGTGAAAGAAGATAAATCAACAAACAAAAAAAAATCTGTGTCATTTAGATTGTCTTCATCTTTAATCAAAGAACTAAAAGAAGAAGCTGAAACTGAAAATATTAACTTTAACGCTTTAATTTCAAAAATATTAGGAAACCATGTTCTTTGGGAAAAATATGAGAGAAAGGTAGGATTATTACCTATGACCAAACCTTTTGTCAAATATGCTGTTGAAAAACTAGACGATAAAGAAATTATCTATCTGGCAGAAGTAATTGAAAAAGATACATTTTCAGACATACTCAATTTCATGAAAGGGGATTACACCGTTGACGATTTCATAGAAATTCTTCGTACTTGGCTTAATGTTGCTTGGATGCAACATGATATTGAAAAGAAAAACAAGACCATAATCTTTAAAATTCAACATGATTTAGGAAAAAGTTGGTCACTATACGTGAAAACTTTGGCAACTGAATTGTTCTATGACATTTTAGGGAAAAAATTAGATGTAACCATGACTAAAACTAACATAAAACTTATTTTTCCTACCGAGTAATCATATTAGAATATGTTAGTTAATTATTCTTAAAATTATTTTTTCTTTAACAAATCCCATTCTGTTCTTTCTTCTTCATTCATTTTCTGTTTAATTATTTTTTTGCTCTGATAAACCTGTATTACATTGTCTTGCTACCACTATATCTATCACAAAAACATAATGTTAGTATGAAAACCAAGGAGGTTATAAATAAAGTATAATTTACAAATCAGAATTTCCCTAACCTTACCATTTTTTTCTGATTCGTAATTTACTTCTAAATCATGTCAAATCAACTACTTTCTAAAAGGAATTTAAAATCAACACTAGACATTCACAAATATTTACAGTTAGAAAACAAATGCTATTCTCTTCTAGGAAATGATGAAATTAGATTTGTAGGTATAATAGACAATATGGGAAATCTCGTTGCTGGTGGAATAAGTGAGGGTATTGATTATCTTGAAACCAATGAAGAAAGAAGAAAACTTTACATGCAAATCGCACTTGAAATTTCAATGCGTAAAGACTTTGACGATACTCTAGGCAAGATAAACTATGTTACAACAAATAGAGATAATATTTTGATGATTGC
>Ga0209992_10003700_pt1 | contig 12639 bp, 19 predicted proteins | sample 2SBtaG_2_FD_182564 | JGI IMG/M metagenome (GOLD analysis project Ga0209992, IMG submission 182564) | Deep subsurface microbial communities from Kolumbo volcano to uncover new lineages of life (NeLLi) - 2SBTROV12_ACTIVE470 metaG (SPAdes)... | ecosystem: Environmental > Aquatic > Marine >... | reverse complement strand
TCATTTAATTTTTTCATAATTTTGATTCACTAATTCCACCGTATCACTAACAATTTTCTTACATTTTTCTTCATTATTTGATTCTGCTGAAACTCTAATGATGTCTTCTGTGTTTGATTTTCTGATTAATACCCAACTATCTTCATCAATGATTCCTTTAATTCCATCTAGTGTGATCACTTCAGAATATTCTTTAGAAAATTCTGATTTTATTTCATCAATAACTTTGTCATGATAATCTGAATTAATTTCAGTTTTGTCTCTAATTTGATAATAATTTTCCATATAGTTTAATACTTCATTAAATTCTGGAGTTCCCAACATCGATGCAATCAAACCACTGGTTAGAATTCCTTCTCTACAATAATTGAATTCTGGTAAAATAAAACCTCCACTACTTCCTTCACCGCCAGCTTGTGCATTGTTTTTTAACATGAGATCTATAACATTTGCTTCTCCTACTTTGGATCTTTGAACAGTTCCTCCCCTCTCTTTGATGAATTTCTCAACTGAAATACTTGTATCAATACTTAGAACAAATTTCTTGTAACCTAACTCTAATGATTTTGCTACACCTAAACCAAGTGTGACATCTGGAGTTTGTTTTTTTCCATTTCTTACAACAACTAATCGATCTCCATCCAAATCAAATGCAAATCCAATGTCTTTTGTGTTGCTTGAAGAAATCAAATCTGATAAATTGTCTGATGTTGGATCAGGACCTCTAGTGCATCCAGAAAGATTTTCGTTTAGAATTTCAACATTGCATCCTATTTCCTTTAATAATTCAGGGGCAAATCCTTTGGCTGCACCACCTCCAATATCTACTACAACCTTTGGATTATTCTCTATATCTCCTACAATCTTTTTTGCATCTTCTATGTATGATGTTGACAGATCAGTTTCTACCCCGATCTTTTTTTCTAAAATGTTTTGATGTTCTATGATTTGTGGAAGTTCTTGTTCGTTGATACCTCTACCATCAATAATGAATTTCATTCCATTCCATTCTAATGGATTATGTGATGAAGAAATTACAATTCCTGCACCATAATTCCTTGCTTCTCTAAAAACTACTGGGGTTGGTACAGTTTCTAAATTCAACACATCTATTCCATTTCTCATTAATGAAGCACTGGCAGTATCTTTTACCATTTGACCTGATGGTCTTGTGTCTTTCCCTATGACACATTTTTTAGATTTGATTAATGATGAAAAATTATTACTAAATTCTAATACATCTTTTAGGTTGAGGTCTTCTCCAAATATCCCTCTAATTCCTGAAATTGTTTTTTTCAATTAGTCCATTTCGGAAAGGCTTTTTATTAACTCTGATGGATTTACCCAATCGTGCCTTGGTAGCTCAGCCTGGTAGAGCGAACGCCTCGTAAGCGTTAGGTCGCGGGTTCAGATCCCGTCCGAGGCTTTGTTAAATTTAAAAATTTTTAATATAATAATTTAGGATGATTCGTCGAAGGTTTCAATATCTGTTTCTAGTTCTTTTCCTAGACCTTCCCACCATTGTTTTGTTTGTTCTACCAAATACTCCCCTCATCAATTACTTGGAATTGTCCTTTATAGATCTGTCGGTTGATTGATAATTGATCAATCACTAACTAATTCTAAAAAAATTCTAATCGTCTTTTACATCTTTCTTATTTTTTCTTTTTCTGTAAATGATTATCATGAGTGTTGCTCCTGCACAACCCCAAAACAATGGTGATAATCCTGCTTCAATAGTAGGCTGTAGAAGTCCCATAAACCCTAATGCCATAATTGCTACAAGAACAAATCCTAAAATTTCAAGCATTTTGGTCATTTTTCTATCTGTTCATTTTGTTAAATCAAAAAGATATATGGTTTTGTAAAATAATCCTTTTGTGGACAAATACCTACTAGTAATTTTGATTTTTCTGGTTGTAACTATTCCAATTTCATTTTTTGAACCTTCTACTGGGGAACTTCGAAATCCACCTTTCTTCACACTAATGTGGGCTGCAATAGCAGGAATAATCATCATTGTTCTTTACAGTTCCTTCAAAGAAAGAAAAGAACGTAGTGCAGCTAATGCAAGACGAAGATCTAGAAAATAGATTTTAAAGTTCTAATCCAAATGATTCTGCAATACTGGAAAAATTTACATAAGAATCCAAGTATTGTCTACCTTTAGAAGTAATTACAAAAGTATTCTTTCCATCAAACTCTATTTTATTGATTAGACCTGCACCTGTCAAATTCTCTAAGAATTTTGATAATCTTGAATGAGATAGGTTTGCCTTTGTAAGAAGTGATGTTGTTTTAATGCCTTCTTGACCAGACTGTTGAGTAGCATCTAGTAAATCTGCAACAATTTGCATACTGGTTCTATAGGAAGCCATACGTACATAATTCTAAAACTATGATATAAGGGTATTACCATTAATTCAGATCAGATAAATAAGCTCTGGCCTGATTTTCCTGCAATGTCTTCACAACCATCCATTCCTTGGTATGATGACTTTGTAGGTGTTGCGTATAGATACTATGATCTGAGAATGAATGTTGTTCCATTATTCACTGACAGAAAAGAAGCTGCTTCACTTTGGCATGATACTATTCATCCATGGGTAGATCCTTCAATTAAAATCCGATTTTTAGAGGCTGATGAAAAATACTGGTTCATCATGGGTTCTGATTCCCAAAAACCTGACACAAATCTCTCTTTCTTTAAAGAATTGCCAAAGTCTGAAAATTATGAACGATTCAAAAAAGGTCATGGTGGTGAAGCATATCTTAGATTGGGAGTATATGCAAAAAAATCCCTTGATGATGTAAAGAAAGATGCAGTGTGTGATTGCAGTCATGAAGCCCAAGATCATGATGAAGGTGATGGGGATGTCTGCTTATTCAACAAATGTGATTGCAAAAAATTTTCTAGTTTTCAAGTAAATCTATTAAAAAAGAAAAAAATTATTACAGACATTAAATTTTTAGAAGAAAAAGATGTCAAAGATGATCCACTTGTTTGGAATTGTATGAATGCAAATAAATTTTCAAAATCAGAATAAAATTAATCTAAATGTTTGTTTACTCTAACGTGATCTCCTGGATAATGCTCATTAACTTTTTTTGAATAGCATTTGCCACACAATGTACCTTCTATTTTCCATTCTTCCATTGCCTTAAAACGAAATCCTACTGTTTCATTACAAATGACACATTTTTCCTTTTTACCCAAAGTATTTTTGCTCTTTTTAATCAATATAAAAAACATACTAGGACAAACCCTGCTTAGAAAAATTATGTTAAATATTACTGCTATATACTAAATTTAGGTAGCGAGTCTGACCAATGTAAACCTCCTGCAAGATTTTTACTTGGTTGGACTACTGCCTTTAAAATTAGAATAAACTGCTTGTGAGTTTCTTCAAAGCCAAAATCTCTTCTTCTTCCTGTCTGATTTTTTTATCAATTACTCGAAGCATTGAATCATTCCAAACATGTTGGGAGAAAAAATTGTGTTTAGTATTTGCTAATTCAATTTCATCATCTACTACCGTATCTTCTAGAAATTTAGTTACAACCACATCTGTAATCTTTAGAATTCTAGAATTTAGTTTGAAACTACGAAAAATAGGTTCGAGTTTCCTGACATCTCCTTTAAAATCTCCCTTGGATTCAAGAATTTTCTTATGAAGAATCCTAAAATATACTGCAACAAAAAACAATGTCGCATATCTTTTTGTTTTATGTCCACCTTGTTTTCCATACTTTAATGATTTTTTTGCAAATTCCTTAACAAGATATGGATATAGCAAAATCCTATAATCGTCCTTTAGATTATCATTAAAAACATCATCATACTTGCTTCCTCTTGGGAGAAATTGAGCTGGTGAACTGTAGGCCTCTGTCGGTCTTTGTTCAATTCCTGCAACTAGTGATTGTATTGCATCTTTAGCAACAATGACTTTCTTATGATTGTCTGGAAGATAGTTGTTGTATATTGTATCTCCGTCATATTCACATTGCTTTGATTTAGTTTTTGTATCAAAAGAACCTGCTTGAATTTCATAAAAATAACCACAATTTTTCAACTGTGATTTAATTGATTTGTGAAAATCCATCAATGAAACAAGATCTTTACCTCTAACTGAATTTTGAGAATTTCTATATTTTGTAATATTGTTTTGTTCTTGTTCATCATCTGCTTTGATTATTGTTACTGTCATGGAGCCGTCCATATTTTTTGTTCTCTTTGAGTGATCAAGAATAGAGTTTGATGTTTGTGCTCCATTAACAATTTGTGGAGCATAAAGCTCAATCAAATTTTCACCTAATTCAGAAAAATCACTAACTACAATAGTAATTCCATTATTGTAAAAGAAAAATTTTCCTGGATTAGTTTGTAATGTTTCTCTTAATCCTTTATTCACTGTAGTCTTAAATTGCATCCATTGTCTGATGTTTGATTCAAAAACATAATCTCTATTTTTACTCACAAATTCTGTGAGCTCACGTAATTTCAAAATTCCTAAAATTGTATTTTCATGTCTAAGCATCCTCTCTAGCTTAATAGATGATTTTTTCCCTGCTGCAGGTTTCTTTATTCTATCCCATAATTTTTGGATTATTACTTTTTGATCAATGATTTCCACAATGTCATCATGATAATCAACTTCCTGATCAGTTACATAACAACATTTTATCTTCAGATTTTTTTCTTTAATTTTTGTAACAAGTTGTGCAAGTTCTGGTCTCATTTTAACCACATCTTTTGCAAGTAATCTCTTAGCATCCTCTTTGAATTTTGCAATGGCTTCTAACGAATGCGATGTTCCATATTTTGATTGAAATAATCTAATTGTATTATCTGAAAAGTCTACTGGAAGATAGGCATCAATACCGAGATCATTTGCTCCATCCACAATTGCATCTGCAGCATCATCTTCTGTAGCCTCAAAAACTCGTGTTAAAATCCATTGAAGAAAATTATTTCCTTTCTCTACCTCACTTTTTGAATTTTCTGCATATTCATGAATGCTTTCCTGAATATTTTCTGCAAATCCTTCTAGAGGTGGACTAGAATTTTTTTGAACAAGTAATGTATGTGAGCCTGGTATGTATTCTAATAACCCATTTCCGTTTTGAGACAATTGTGTCTTTTGATATGTTATATATTTAGAGAATTTGGTAATTATGTAATAACTCTGTAAAGGAATGATATGATTTGATAAAGAAAATAACCATTGTTGCTGTACTGTTGGTACTTGTTTTTGTAATGATTGGTATTGGACTTTCTAATTCATCAACTGAGACACCCTCAGAGGATTCTGAACCTATTGTAAAAGGAGATGTGATAATGCCTACAAAAGTTTCACGTCCCGGATGCGAAAAAACTGATAGATGTTACATTCCATCTGTAATTACAATTCAATCAGGACAACAAGTAACATGGGTAAATGAGGATTCTGCATTCCACAGTGTCACTTCTGGCTTTTATGAGAACCCTACTGAATTATTTGATAGTGGACATTTAGATCCGTTTGAATCCTACACACTTGATTTTGATGAAACTGGAACCTTTGATTATTTTTGCACTCTTCATCCTTGGATGAAAGGTCAAGTAATAGTAGAATAAGGTACCCGAGGGAGTCGAACCCCCTTGTATAAGCTTTGCAGGCTCACGCATAACCGTTCTGCCAGAGTACCGTTTTAAAAAATACAAAATGAATAATTAAACTCTTTAGATTAGAATTTGTTAAATGGTTTTGAAGCCAACTTTACATCTTCACCTTTTACTGTCTTTCTGCTAGCATGAGATGCCATATCAACTGCACTTTTGGCAATGCCATCTGCAATCTCTTCGATAATTCTTCGTAATTCATCTGCTGATTCATCACTAACTCTTTCTGCTCCAGCTTTCTTCAAAATTCTATACATTGCAGATAATCCCAATTCAGATGATTTCATGAATTTTGATTTCATTTTTTCCGAAAAAAGATAATGAGTGAAAAAATATCACTAAGGAATCGATTTATACAGACTATTTTAAGAATTGATAAAGAAATGACTTGGTATTTTGATTCTCATGTACATTTATCAGATCCTGCATATGTACCAGACATGGAATTTATCTTAAATCAAATGGAATATTTGAAAATTAAAGCATGTTGTGTTTCAATGGATTATAACAATTCATTGCAAACTTTAGAACTTGCAGAAAAAAGTGAACTTGTTTTACCCTTTATTGGAATACATCCTGAATGTGCAACAGAAGAAATTGAAAACATATCTAAATTAATTGAAGATAAACATCAGATTCTTTCAGGTATAGGAGAAATTGGATTAGATCCAACATATGTTAATAACAGCGATGATGCTAAAAAACAAAATCAAGTTTTTAAAAAACTATTGTCATATGCAGAAAAATTTAACAAACCTGTTTCTATTCATTCTAGAAAAAGTTTAGACAACGTATTTGAGATTATGACTTCATACAATACAAAACATGCATTGTTACATTGGTTTGATGGAAGTAAAAAACAACTTCAAAAAGCAATGGATATGGGATTTTTTGTATCCTATGGGCCAGTAATGATTTATGCAAATGATAAGCAAACTCTACTTTCTAAAACAGATGAATCAAAAATCCTCGTTGAAACTGATGGACCTGTAAGATTTTCCAGATGTTTTGAAATGAAATCTGGGCAAGTAAGTTTTATCCCCAGTGTGATTTTCTCTGCTTCAAAAATTCTAGGTAAATCATTTGATGAAATGACATCCCTATTGGCAAAGAACTCAAATTCATATCTTGGAATATAGGTATAAAATACCCCCTTCCTTTACACGTTCAGTGGATAGAATAAAACGACTTTCATATGAAGTTCTAGATGGACACAAATCCAAATTTGGTGAAGATTTTGCTGATAATAAAAAAGCCTTAGATCAAATTTCTATAGTTCGTTCCAAAGGTTTGAAAAATGAAATTGCAGGATATATCACTAAATTTATCAAAAAAGAGATTCGAGAAGAAAAAGCCAAACAAGCACGTATAGAAGCTTCAAAATCTGAACAACAAGTTGAAGAACAATCTGAAATCGAACTAACTGAAGATTCTGTTACTGAAGAAGCAACTGAAACTGTTGTTGAGGCAACTCCTGAAGAAGTACCTTCTGAGACTGCTGAAGAGACAACTGAATAATAAATTAAATATTATTTCTAGATTTTAAGTTAGATAGACATGTTTTCTGTAAAGTTTGTAGGTGGTGCAAAAAAATCTTTTCCTACCGAATACTTGAAAATTGATAAATCTGATATTACTATTCAAGAATTAATTAATTTATTATTTGAATTAAAACCTGAAAATACTCCTAAACTTGACACTGAGAATGTTTTAATCGCAATCAATGGTGCTGATTCTTCTGCAATGGATGGAAAATCTACAATAATAAAAAATGATGATTTAGTAAGTATAATCCCTGTAATTCATGGAGGTGCACCAAAAAAACTTTGCTTTGAATTTTCTAAAAAACAAATTCAAGCTATAGAAGTTAAAGGTCAAAAATCAATAGATAAAAAATTCATTGATGATCTTAGGAAAAAATATCCAAAAATTATACTTCAAGCTGTCTCTAGTGATTTTATTTTAAACTCTTATCACTTAAAAAAAATTATTTCATTATCAATAGAGTCTCAAAAAAATAATATTTTACTTTCAAACAAACTTGAAACTGATATTCTGATGCGATTTGCTTTATCTACACAAATTTCTGATGCAATAAAAAATGTTGGAATCAAATCAAAAACTAATTTTACTTTAATTGCAATTGGAAATAAAAAAATTCTAAATTCTTTGTATGATGAATTAAAGCCAATTTCTGCAAATCTTTTTTCAAAAAATAATGAAATTTACCTCAAAAAACATTTCAAAATTAAGAAAAAATACATTGATTCAATCTATTCAAAAAACCCCTTGGCTGATATTTTAGTCGAGAAAGCAGCAGTATTACTCTGACATACTTCTTTTTGTTTTTTCAGTACTTAGAATATCTGATTTTTTTAGGATGGAAATCCCAGCTTTATTCCCTAAAATTTCAATTAAAATGATTTTATCTGAAAATTCTAGATTTACTTTATTTTTTATCTTATCTGCTATCTTTGTGATGATTTCTTTACTAGATAAATCCGAATTTCTTTTTTCTATGGATATTCTGTATGTTTCCCCATTAGAAATTTGATTAGATAGTTCTGAAACGCTTTTTTCTATCTCTTCAATTTTTGATTTAACAACTTTCTGTATTGGAATTATTCTTTTACAGTATCTAACACTCCATGGTTCATCTAAGAGCATTTCTTTGATTTTTCTTACAACTTCAACAGGATTTAGATTGGTATCTGCTGTCAAAATTCCTGACATATTTGTAATTGACACTTTGACATCTGAATCTCCAAATTCTTCTAAGATATCCATTAATTCCTCTTCAGTCTCTGGTTCAAGGTGCCTAGGACAGGTGACTATCAAATTCATGATTGTAAAATTTCTTCTTTAGTTAAAGAACCTTCTCGAATAATTCTGATCTCTTCATTTTCTATTTCTATAATTGTCGATTCTCCCTTACTTGTAATTATTCCACCATCAACAAAAATATCATAATCTTGTAAATCTTTGATACCTTCTTCTGGATTTGTAAATGATGATTTTCCAGAAATATTTGCACTACTTCCTACAAGAAAATCACATTTTTTCAATATTTCTAATGTACATTTGTGATTAGGAACTCTAATGGCAATTTTATCTTTCAAATTTAATGATTTTTTTATTTCTTCATCAATGACTTTCAAAATTAATGTTAGTGGACCTGGCCAAAATTTTTCAACAATTTTTTTTGAAACTCTATCAAAATTTACAATTTTTTCAGCTGTTTCTATTGAATATGTTAGAACTGGAAGTGATTTTGTAATATTTCGGGATTTTATTTTAAATATTTTTTCTACTGATGTTTTATTATATGGATTACACCCTATTCCATAAACCGTATCTGTTGGAAATATTGCAATTCCACCCTTGTTGATAATTTGAGTGGCTCTTTCAATTCCTGCTTTATCACAACTAACTCTCAATACATCTTCATCATTTTTTTCTTTAATTACCATTTACTTTTGATAAGTTTTTACAGTATATTTTTAATTGAAATGTATGTCTGCTGCTGATTATGAGGATACTGATTTTGAAGATGATTTTGATGATGAATTTGAAGAAGTGACTGACTAGATACTTAATCCAAAATTGTCTGCAAAGTTTGTAAATGTATAATATGCTTGTAAAAATTCTCTACCTGGGTCACTGATTTTATATTTATTTGAACCTTGATTGTCTACTTTTTCTAAAAGACCCTGTGATACCAATGTTTTCAAGATTGCTGAAATTCTAGAATGTGAAATGTTTGCCTTTCTAATTAGATAAGTAACTGATGCCCCATCTTCATCTTGTAAATCATCTCTTGTTGTTGCTAGAATATCTCCAATTATCTTCATATGTGTTCTATATTCTGCCATTTACTTGATGAATAATCATCGAATTTCTATGAGAGCACACTGATATTTTCCAATATACTAAAAAGATAAAAGAATTTGACAAATTTTCATTATCTTGATATTTTGAGCCTGAATGAGAAATTATCCTAAATCCTCATCAAATTTTATCTTGGTTAAAGGAACTTTGCTGACTGGAACAAACAAAGCTATCAATCCGCCGATTTTAATTATCATCGATGCTGGGTATAGAATCGAATCTGGAAATACAAATGAATACCATCCTAAAAATTCCCCAAATGCTAATAATCCCAATCCTACAGAAACAGAAATTGCCCCTTTATTCTTATTTTCAAAATATGATAACATTGTTTCAATTGCACCATATGCTAAGAGAATAAATGAAACTGATCGGAAAATATGTTCTAATTGTACAGAAGAAACAAGGAATAGTGGAAATATTCCAACTGATCTAAAGTAACTAGATTTTGGGAAAAATGATTTTATGCTATGGGAAAATGCAATGAAAAAATATCCAACTGTTTGAATTATAATTCCTAAAGTTTGAATCCATCTTTCAATGTGGCCTGATTTTGTAACAAGATCTTCTACCATGTATCCAGACCAGATTACAAAAAATCCCGCACTAATTGAAAAAAACGCAATTGTTAATCTAAATAATGTTGGACTACCCGTATTTCTAAATCCAATGTAAGACATTATTCCAATTGCAAGTCCTACCAAAAATCCTACCAAATTAAGAATATTTTCTAATAAAAATTCCAATGATGATTAGAATTACACTTTACTAATTATTTTAATCTGATGAATGATTACACTATTTTGTTAATCCCATTCATCCAATGATCCTGCAGTATGACCTTCAGTACTACTTGCATAATCTCCCAAAATATCCGAATATTTTGATTCATTGTGGGCTACAAATTTTACATATTCTCCATAACTCATGTCTAAATCACAAGATCCACATTTCACAACAGAATAATCCATTGCTAGATCTGCATCTTCTTTACATTTTGGGCATTTTATCTTCATGCCCACATAGGTCTTTGATAATTATTATTGTTTTACATTCAAAAAAAGATAAAAGGCGTTCTTTATTCTTGATTTCTATGAGTCGCACATGTACAAAATGTAAAAATTCAATTCCTGATAATGAAGAACTTGGGATTGTAGCAGCAAAATACCCTACTTGTAACAAATGTTGGGCTGAATGGAAAGAATACCAAATCATGGTGATGAATGAAATGAAATTAGACATGTCTATGCTTGATCATAGAAAATTATTGAAAAAACATGAGAAAATCTTTGTTGGTGTATTATCTCCTGAAGGAGAAGTAATTGATTACACAGATGAAGATAATAGAAAACCTGATGAACCTAATCCTAATGCCTAAAAATCCAAATGTTTTTTTGCGTTTTCTGGCACAATTATCATAGCTCGTCGTTTTGAATCTTCATCTAAATTATTGATAATTCTTTTAATTGTATTTGCAAGAATTTCTTTTTCATTTTCTTCTAATGTTAAGAATATTTCTAAAATTCCATCTATATTGAAAGCAATTAGTTTTTGAGGTGAACGAACAACTTCTGTGATATAAGCAGAAAACAATCCTTCTCTTTGTTCTTCAGATAATGATGTTAAAATTTTAAGCCATGTTTTGAAAAGTTTTGAAAAATTTGGAAAAGGAATTGTTGGACCTGCTTCTAAAGCATTGTTAATAACTTCCATTTTTTCTGGATCTGATAATGAAAAAAACTCAATCATCCTTTTTTTCAAAATTGGGTTTCTGAGAAAATCTGGTAAATTTGCTAAATTAATTATTATATTTCCAGCAAAGTTTTCTCCAACCATCGATCTAAACAAATTATTGTCGAATATAAAATCATGTGAAAACACTTTAGCTTAAATAAACGAAATAGAGGCTAACAATATGACATCAACTGTAGTTGTTGGCGGATTTTTTGGAGATGAAGGTAAAGGAAAGATCATCTCATATCTAGCAATTAAAGATAATCCGAAAATAATTGTTAGAGGCGGTGCTGGTCCAAATGCTGGCCATACAATTAGAGATGGTGACAAAGTATACAAAGTTAGAATGCTTCCAAGTGGATTTTTAAATAAAAATGCTAAAGTCATGATTGGACCTGGAGTTGTAATTAATCCAGATGTTTTGAATAAAGAAATTCAGGACTTTGAAGTAACTGGGCGTTCATTTATTGATAAACACTGTGGAGTGATTGAAGAAACACATCTTACAAGAGATTCAAAAGGTGAACTAAAAGAGAAAATTGGAAGTACTGGTTCTGGTACTGGTCCTGCAAATGCAGATCGTGCAATGAGAGTTTTAAAATTGGCAAAAGATTTTGATTCATTATCCTCAATTATTGTGGATGTTCCTTTAGAAGTAAATTCAGCGTTAGACGCAAACGAAAACGTCTTAGTTGAGGGTACTCAGGGAACATTTCTTTCTTTATGGCATGGAACCTATCCATTTGTAACATCAAAAGATGTTACTGCTTCAGGAATCTGTGCTGATATTGGTCTTGGACCTACTAAAGTAGATGAAGTGATTGTCGTTTTCAAATCATATGTTACGCGTGTAGGAACTGGACCTCTTGACAAAGAACTATCTCTTGAGGATGCAGAAAAAAAAGGTTGGTCTGAATTTGGAACAGTAACTGGTCGTCAAAGAAGAGCTGCAGATTTTGATTTTGATTTAGCTAGGCGTGCTATCATGCTTAATGGTGCAACACAAATCTCAATAACAAAACTAGATGTATTATTTACAGACTGTGCAGGAAAAACTTCTTTTGATGAACTCTCTGATGATGCAAAAGCATTCATTGCAAATATTGAAAAGAAATTAAACACGCCTGTAACAATTATTGGAACTGGTCCAGCTGTCAATGATGTTATTGATAGAAGAAACTAGGCTCCTTTATTTTGGATAAGTTTAATTTGTTAATCAACAGGATATTCCTGTGGACAAATTACAAGTTACTGATAAGTTACCGCGTTACATACAAGTTCACTCTACTTTAGAATTTACCAGGCTCGTTTGTGCATTAGAGCGTGCTCCTAGAGTTTCATTTCTACATGATTAT
>Ga0209992_10003699_pt1 | contig 12644 bp, 9 predicted proteins | sample 2SBtaG_2_FD_182564 | JGI IMG/M metagenome (GOLD analysis project Ga0209992, IMG submission 182564) | Deep subsurface microbial communities from Kolumbo volcano to uncover new lineages of life (NeLLi) - 2SBTROV12_ACTIVE470 metaG (SPAdes)... | ecosystem: Environmental > Aquatic > Marine > Volcanic... | reverse complement strand
AAATGAGGCTGTTCTAGTTTTGGATTCTATTCATTTACTTCCAAAGGTATTAAATTTAGAATAAAGCAAATGAAACTATCTGTGAGAAATATGGCACAACGAAAAACATCAATTAAACGAAGTACTAAAGAAACAAGTATACAAGTTTCTGTCAATATAGATGGAACAGGAAAAACAAGTATCAAAACTGGAATCAATTTCCTTGATCACATGATTGTATCGTTTGGTAAACACAGTATGATGGATCTTACTGTAAATGCAAAATCTAATGATGATATTGAACACCACTTGATAGAAGATACTGCAATTACAATTGGACAAGCAGTTGATAAAGCACTTGGAAAAAGAAGTGGAATAACAAGATTTAGCTATGCGTCAGTACCGATGGATGAATCACTAGCTGAGGCTTCAATTGATTTAGTGAAACGTCCATTTTGGAAATCAACTTTATTAATTAAACGCAATAAAATTGAGGATGTCTCCAAAGAAGATTTGGAACATTTCTTCCAATCATTATTACAAAATCTGAATAGCTGTATTCATCTTACTGTAAAGTATGGAGACAATGATCACCACAAGGTTGAGGCTGCCATTAAATCACTTGCTGTTGCATTTAGAAATGCATCTGTTATGGATAAAAAACAAAAAGGAATTCCTAGTACAAAAGGTTCTATGTGATGGTTAAAGTAGCAATCTTTGACTATGGTGCTGGAAATATTTTCAGTTTGAAAAACTCTCTTGAAAAAGTAGGTGCCACAGTTGATGTCATTACTGATTTTGATAAACCAAATGAATATTCTGGTTTATTACTTCCAGGTGTAGGAAACTTTGATCCTGCAATGAATAGTATTAGGGATATTTCAAAAACACAATTTCTAGATTATGCTGGAAATATTCCTGTACTTGGAATTTGTCTTGGAATGGAAATGTTTTTTGAAAAAAGTGAAGAAGGAAAAGAAAAAGGCTTGAGTGTCATGGATGGTGAGGTAATTATTCTACCAAATACTATGAAAGTTCCTCATATGGGATGGAATGATTTAGAGATTAAAAAACCTGGAAAACTTTTAGAAGGAATTGAGAATGGTTCATGGGTTTATTTTGTACACTCGTACAGAGTAAAACCAAATTCTAATGATATTATTACTGCAGAATCTGATTATGGGATTAAAGTTCCTGCAGTAGTGGAGCAAAATAATTTCTTTGGAACTCAATTTCATCCTGAGAAATCTAGTAATGTTGGAAAAATAATGATCAAAAATTTCCTTGATGTGTGTAAAAAATGAAAGTGATTCCTGCAATAGATCTAATGGGTGGACAAGTAGTTCGACTTTACAAGGGTGATCCAAAACAAAAAACAGTATATAGTGATGATCCAATTGAGATTGCAAAAAAATGGGAGACAAATGGTGCAGATATGTTACATATTGTAGATTTGGATGCAACTTTGGGAATAGGCTCTAATCTTAAAATTATTAAAACTATTTTATCAGAAATTTCAATTCCAGTTGAAGTTGCAGGTGGATTACGAGATGAATCATTAATTTTAGATGTAATAAAAATTTCAAATAGAGTTGTTCTTGGAACTTTGGCTTTTAAGAATAAAGAGTTATTAAAAAAATTATCATCATCATTAGGTCCTGAAAAAATTGTCATTTCAGTTGATCATATTGATGGTGAAATAGTTATTCATGGATGGCAAGATAAAACTGGAATCAAACTTATTGATTCCATTAAAGAATTTTTAGAAATGGGTTTTACTGAATTTTTACTAACTAATGTAAGTAGAGATGGTACTATGAAAGGTCCTGATTTGGAATTTTTAGAACAAGCCTGTAACTTGGAGAGAGCAAATGTGATTGCAAGTGGTGGCATATCAAATGTTAATGATGTTAATAATGTAAAAGAAAAAGATGCATTTGGAGTCATTTTAGGAAAAGCACTATATGAAAATAAAATTACAATAGAGGAGTCGAAAAAAATAGCATGACTCTAACAAAACGAATTATTCCATGTCTTGATGTTAAAAATGGCCGAGTTGTAAAGGGATTAAATTTTGAATCAATTAAAGATGCAGGAGATCCTGTGGAACTTGCTGAAAAATATAGTAATGAAGGAGCAGATGAATTAGTTTTTTTGGATATCACTGCATCCTATGAACAACGAAAAATAATCAAAGATTTGGTTCTAAAAGTTGCATCTGTTATTGAAATTCCTTTTACTGTTGGTGGTGGTGTAAAATCAATAGATGATGCAAGAAATATTTTACTTAATGGTGCAGACAAAGTTGGAATTAATACTGGTGCAATAAAGAATCCTACAGTTATTACTGAACTAATGGAATTATTTGGAAGACAATGTGTTGTAGTGGCCATTGATGCTAAAAGAAACTATGAGATCAAAGATAATGTAACTATATTTTTAGAAAATGAAGAAAAATTCTGGTTTGAGGTTTTCATTTATGGTGGAAAAGAAGGTACTGGTCTTGATGTGATTCAATGGGCAAAAAAAGCTGAAAAACTTGGTGCTGGTGAAATTTTGCTTACTAGTATTGATAAAGATGGAACAAAAGATGGTTATGATATTTTGTTAACAAAAAAAATTGTTGATTCATTATCTATTCCAGTAATTGCTTCAGGTGGTTGTGGAAAACCAGATGATATGGTAGATATTTTCAAAGAATCAAATGTTGATGCTGCTTTAGCTGCCTCTATTTTTCACTATGAAACACATGGTGTTACTGGTGTTAAGAAATTCCTCAAAGAAAAAGAAATCCCTGTAAGATTATAATAGCTTAATTCTATGTTGAATTTGTGCAGAAATCAATTGATGAAATAGATTTTGAAAAAAGTGATGGATTAATTCCAATCATAGTTCAGGATGTAAATACAAAAGATGTACTCACTCTTGCATACTCTAATAAAGAATCCCTTGAATTAACAAAAAAAACTGGTAACTCTTGGTTTTGGAGTCGTTCAAGAAATAAACTTTGGATGAAAGGAGAGGAATCCGGTAATACTCAAAAAGTTAAAGAAATTCTAGTTGATTGTGACTCTGATGCAGTGATTTATCTTGTTGAACCATCCGGTCCTGCATGTCATACTGGTGAAAAAGTTTGTTTTCATAATAATTTAGAAAAATAGATTTAGCAAACTGATGTTATATCTGTTCCAGGTAATACTTTTTCATTAATTTTAAAACTTATACTTGGATAATCTGTATTTCTAAAAACAGCTTTCCATTCTCCTGTAAGATCCTCTGTGGAACATATTCCTCTATATTTTGAAATTTGAGGAGTAAAGTAAGTATTATGTGCAGATTCATCTTCCCCATTAAATGGAATTGTAAGATATGTTTTTTGATGCGTTGCATTAATTGGTCGATAAATTGCAATTTCACCTAGTTCTTTTGTTTCAAGTCCTCCTATTCTTATGAATATACTTTCACCAATAGCGTATTCGCTTCTATCAAATTGAAATGGTCCTGATGTAATCCATTCTCTTTCTAAAGGTATGTATGTAGAACTATTAGTTATTTTTTGAATTTCATCTATTTTTTTTTGAATTTCTGGATTATCCACTGGCCTGATTTCTTTGTTAAGTGTATCTTCAACTTCAGCAATATCTGATTCTGGATTGGTTGCAAAAATCATTACAAAAACTAAAACAGTAATTCCAATAATTCCTATACTCGCGAATCCAGCTATTTGCATGAAATTGATTTTTATTAAAATCTCTAAAAACCTTACTCATAATCTAAAAATTTTCAAAAATTGTCTTTTTTTGTATTTATTTTACTAATTCTTATTTTTTTCTTTTTTAGTAATAAAAACACAAATTTCTTATCATATTTATTAATCATAAAATTAAGTATTACTTAATTTGATATTAGGATTTTTTATCTATTGTTTAGGAGGAAAAATTGATCTTGACTAGAACATCACTACAATGTAGAGAATGTAAAAAAAACTATGATACTGCTTTCAAGTATGTTTGTGATGAATGTTTTGGACCACTAGATGTAAAATATGATTTTCCAACTATTACAAAAGACACATTTTCTAATCGTGAACAAACCTATTGGAGATATTTTGAATTATTACCAATAGAGAACAAATCAAATATTGTTAGTATTGGAGCAGGTATGACTCCTCTGATCAAAGCTGACACACTTGGAGAAAAATTAGGATTAAACAATCTTTACATCAAAAATGATTCTGTAAATCCAACATTTTCATTCAAAGATAGACCAGCTGGTGTTGCAATATCAAAAGCAAAAGAATTTGGATTAACATCTGTTGGATGTGCATCTACTGGTAATTTAGCATCAGCTACTGCTGCACATGCAGCAAAGGGTGGATTCCAATGTCATGTATTTGCTCCAAGTAATATTGAAATGGCAAAAATTACACAAGCATTGTCATATGGTGCAAATTATGTTGCAGTTGATGGAACATATGATGATGCAAATAGGATTGCAGCACAAATTGGTGACAGTAAAGGAATTGGTATAGTGAATATTAACATGCGTTCTCATTATGTAGAAGGTTCTAAAACATTTTCATTTGAAGTTGCAGAACAATTAGATTGGCAAGTTCCTGATCAATTAATTGTTCCAGTAGGAAGTGGTGCAATGCTTAATGCAATATGTAAAGGATTTGAAGAATTACAAACTGTTTCATTACTTGACAGTATTTCAAACATGCATATGATTGCAGCACAACCACATGGATGTGCCCCAATTGTTGATGCATTTAAGAAAAATTCTAAAGACGTAATTCCAGTTGAAAATCCTGACACAGTTGCAAAAAGTTTAGCAATAGGTGATCCTGGTGATGGTAGATATGTATTAAAACGATTAGCACAATACAACGGCTTTGCAGAAGAATGCAACAATAAAGAAATTTTAGATGCAATTATTCTTTTGGCAAAGACTGAAGGGATTTTTACAGAACCTGCAGGAGGAGTTTCTATTTCTATATTACAAAAAATGGTAGAGCAAGGCAAGATTGACAAAAATGATAGAGTAGTATGCTATGTTACTGGAAATGGTCTTAAAGCTACTGAATCAATTATGGAAGTATTACAAAAACCAAATGTAATGAAAGCAGATATTGCAGAGATTTCGGCGGTAGTAAATTAATGGCGAATATTACATTTACAATTCCTTCTGTTCTTAATTCAGGTGGAGGAGAAAAGAAAATAGATATTTCGTCTAATTCTCTACAAGATGCATTTACAAAAACCTCTGAAATCATGGGTGATAATTTTACGCGTAGAGTACTTGAAGGTGATGGAACTCCACGTTCTTTGATAAATATTTACATTAATGGAAAGAATGCAAAATTTTCTGATGGTTTGGAAACTGTTCTAAAGGATGGAGATGAAGTTTACATCTTACCTGCAGTAGCTGGAGGTTCCGATGAATTATCAAAAAAAGAGTTGGATAAATTTTCTCGACAAGTGATGCTTGAAGAAATTGGTTACAATGGTCAACTAAAACTAAAAAATTCTAAAGTTTGTGTTGTTGGTACAGGGGGATTAGGTCATCCGATTATTTCAAGACTTGCTACAATGGGTGTTGGATCTTTAAGAATTATTGATAGAGATGTAATTGAATTATCTAATTTACATAGACAAACTATGTTTGATGAGGATGATGTAGGACAAGTAAAAGTAGAAGTTGCTGCAAGGAAATTAAAAAAATTAAATCCTGATTGTAAAATTGAAGCATTAGCTATTTCTGTTAATGATTATACAGCACTTGAAGTAGTTGATGGATGTGATGTTGTAATTGATGCACTTGATAGTGTCAATGCAAGATATGCATTAAACAAAGCATGTGTTAAAAATAATATTCCATTTGTAACAGGTGCTGCAGTTGGTGTTTCAGGACAAGCATTTACAGTTTTACCAAAAGAATCTGCATGTTATTTTTGCATGTTTCCTGAATTAGATGAAGATACCATGCCAACTTGTAGTATTGAAGGAGTCCATCCATCTATACTTTCTATAGTTGGAGGAATTGAAGTTGCAGAAGCTGTAAAAATAATAATTGGTAAAAAACCAAATCTTTCAGAAAAGATTTTACATATTGATTTGGAAAATCTTGATTTTAATTCTACTAGAACATTTAAAGCTGATGAATGTCCAATTTGTGGAACAGGAAAACTTGAAGTTGTTACAAAAGAAGAATTAATCTTAGAAGAATTATGTGGAAGAAATAGAGGAAAGAGAACTTTTTCTATTACTCCTACTGATACATTTGATCTTGATGTAAATGTTGTAACTGCTATTGCAAAAGAAAAAGGATTTCTTGTAGAGAATCAGGGAGATTTAGGTTTGTCAATGAAGACCAATGAATTATCTGTAAGTTTTATGAAGAAAGGCTCTGCTGTAGTGGTTGGACCAAAGGATGAGTCTGAGGCTGTTTTATTATACAAATCTCTTTTAGGTCAAGAGATCAAGATATAATTTAGCCTGTAATTATTACATATTTTATAAAAAATATTGTAAAATATTTAGATCAAATGAGTAATTTGAAATATTTATATCATATTTATAATTATTTTTATAAGAATTCTATCAAATTTATCATATTTGTGAAATTATCTCAATTTTTTATCAAATTGTGGACAAATCGTCCATTAGGCTTAAATACATTTTTTTAAGAAAAAGACCAATAACATGAATAACGAAATAGGACGTAAAATAACTAGTCTTACATTAATGACAATTATGGTAGCGGGTGGTTTGACCTTTGCTGTACCAGGTGTAATGCCTGAAGCAATGGCAGCCAACGCTAACTTATTTGTATCCGCAGAAAACTCACAGTTTGATAACTACATGTCAGGACCTCAGGTCATTGAAGTAGTTGTAATCGATAGTGATATCGATGATACTGATGAAGCAAAAGGTGAACCTGATGTTACAGTCAACGGTAAAATACTCAGAATGGTACAAGCCGTCGATGGTAACTGGTATGGTTACTTTGCTGATAGACAACAAGCATCCATTGCAGACTTTACTGCAATAGGTCAAACATTATCTAATGGTGGTGAAGGCTTGGACTTTGGTACACTTTGTGCCACAGGTGCAGGAACTAATACTGCTGTTGGTGTTGATGTTGGTGATACTGTTGGTATTGCTCTACCATTGTTTAGTGTACGTGGTTTGGCAGGACAAAACGGTACATCAACAGGTGCTGCTTTAACAACTGCATGTGCAGGAACAACTGGTGGTTCTACAAGTGCCGCTACAAGTTCTGCAGGTGATATACTACAAGCAGGCGCAATGAATGTCATCAGAGAAGCAAAAGATCCAAATGTTACATTAACCAGTGGAACCGGCACCGGAGACGATGACGGACAAATTGGTATTAATGGAACAGGTGTTTGGCCTTTCATTCAACTCTATGCATTAAACCCAACTGGTAACGTTATCGTACAGTACAACAAAGGTGGTGGTGTTCAATCAACAACATTAACTTTTGATACTGTTGATCAATTTGCCAGCGCAAGTATGGATAGATCAGTATACACTAGAGACGCACAAATTCACTTAACAGTAACTGACTTATGGCTTAACATTGATCCAACCGATGAAGATTCTTGGACATTTGGTACCAACTCAACTTTTGTACACGCTAATAGCGGTGTTGCAGGACAAGATGGTTTAACTACAAACTACCAAGTCTTTGACGAAAATGGATCAACTGCAGGTGCAGCAACAAAGCACGGCATTATCGATATATCTGGTAACTTCTCATCTATGATGATTGAAGATAACGGTGTATTGATAGTCAATGCAGATGCACAAAGCAGTGGTACTGCCGTATTAACCATTCAAGATAATGATGATTCAGATATTGATGGTTGTACACAAGTAGTAGCACGTTGTTCAGCTACAAATGCAGCCAGTACAGGTTTAGGTGAAAACTCTCAACCAGTTACAATTACAGAACAAGGACCAAACTCTGGAGTCTTTGGAACATATGATGAATCAGATGTTTCATCTCTCATTATTACCAGTGATGCCTTAAGAGGTACCTCTGCTACTATTGATTACAATGAGACCCCAGTAACAGTTCTCGTAGGATTCGAATTTGGTACAATTGACATTCAACCAATCGATGATGAATGGAGCTCTGGTGAAGAGATTCCAGTCATCTTGACTGATAACGATGCAAACAAAAACAGTAGAGCAGATGAAGATCTTGATTTGAATGATCCAGCAATTACATTGATTCCATCATTAGTAACTGGTGATCCATTCACATTAGGTGAATCTGGTAACTCTACTCTTATTGCATCATATGTTGAACAAACTTCAAATCAAAATACTATCATTACTGGTATCACCACAACTGCAACAGCTACTGTTGATTCATTCTCCGATATTGCGAGAATTGACGCAACAGCAGCATCCGCAGCACTTGGTGGAGCAGACGCTATTATTATCGATTTGAAAACAACAATGGGTGAGCTAAGAAGTAGTATCGGTAACACCGATTTCGGAGCAACTGACCGTCTAAGAGGATTTAACTTCCTTAACTTAGATGTTAGAAGCTTCAACAACACTGGCACATTCAATGTTTATGTACTAAATGCTACAACTCCAATTCTCAATGAACGTACAGGTGGAATTAACGCCGCCGTAGGTTCAGTGGCAGTTGCAGTAGGTGTAGCACCACAAAGTTTGACAAGCATGAACGCAACCATGACAAACGGTACAGGTACAAGAACCATTTCTACAGCATTATTTGCAGAAGCAGCTGTTGGTACAGCAGGTTTTGCAGCAGATAGTAATCAAGTCGGTCTTTTAATTCAACATGTAGGTGATACTACAAATGAAATATTAGCCACTGATCCTATCGACCCAATTGCAGTAGACTTCTTCTCATTCGGATTCACAAATGATGGTTTGGAAGCAGACGAAAGAATTGCTAACCAAATTATCAGAATTGAAGCAGAAGAAACTGGTGATAATACTGGTATATTTGCAGGTTCATTAGAGTATACTATGGTTAATCAGATCAACATCTTAGATGCAGCTACATACTCATTCTCTCCAATTGCAGTAGACCCAGGTTTCATTGTAATTGAAGATTTGACAGATGAAGATGCACCAAGAGTTAACTATCTTGACTTAGGTTCAGATGGTGTCTCTACACAGGTTGCTGATCAAGAAGAAGCCCCAAGTCACTCTGGTGTTGTATCATTTGATTCAAACAACTACAAGACTGCTGACACAGTAACAATTACACTTGAAGACTTAGACCTTAACACGAATTCAGATCTATTAGATATCTATACAGTAGTAACTGCCGTAGCTGATCAAAACCAAGACGCAGTTGGTTCAGGTAACACCACAACTGGTGGTACCTCTATCACATTGAGTAATGGTGATGAGCTTGGTAGACTATTAGATGTCACTTTTGATGACGTAAGATGGCAAACATCTAGTGGAAGCTGTGCCACAACTGGTGCAGCAGCAACTGATTCTGGACTTGGTGCAACTGGATTTACTCTAGTTGAATCTGGACCAGCAACAGGTGTATTCACAGGTGATTTCCAGATTCCAAACAACTGGTGTAGAACCTCTTCTTCAACTGCTGAGACCTCAACAGGCCTCGACATTGAAGTCAACTATGTTGACTTTAGAGATGCATCAGGTGAAGTCATTGAAGTCGGTGACAGTGCAGGCGTTCGCGCAAACACTGGTTCCGTTAGTCTTGACAGAACTGTCTACCCAGTACCATTTGGTGTTGAGTCAGACTTTACTGCACAAACAACAGTAACTACCCCAACTGGCAGAGCCTTATTCCCAATTCACGCAAGTGGTATTGGCGGCACTGGTATTTCTGGTAATACTGCAGGCTTAGACTCTGGTGAATTCCTCACCGGTGGTGATCTGATTATCCACGTTAGAGTTAATGATCCAGACTTCGATTTATCCGCATCAGGTGAAGATAACATCAATTCCAACAGTACAGCAGGAGTAGGACCTGTAAAGATCTCTGTTATCAGAGGTTCTTCATCAGTCACACTCGGTTATGCTGGTGGTGATGCTGCATTAGCCGGTACAATTGATACCGACCAAGCAGCAGACGGTGCTGCCGCAATTCCAGTCAAATCGACCAGAGCATTTGGTCCAATGGCTGAAATTGCACCAGACGCAGGAATTTTCGAATCTGACATCACAATTAGATATACTGACGGTCCAGCATCCACTTCATGTCCAAGTACAACAGATACATGGACTAACATTAGTGGTGCTGCTGGTACAGGTGAATTAACAAGATTTGATGTTGCCGCAACATCTGGTGATTATTGTATCTTACAAGGAGATATTCTCCAAGTAGAATACACTGACCCAGCTGATGCATCTGGTGATATCAATACTGTTACTGACTCTGCTACCTTTGATCTAAGAAACGGTGTATTACAAACTGACAAATCCGTATACATTATTGGATCTGACATGATCTTGACCCTCATTGAACCAGACTTCGATTTGGACAATGACCAGGCTGAGACATATGACTTGGACTTAATTGAATGGGACTCTGATGCCGCAACCGTCTCCATGGGAGACGCTGATGGTGAAGGAGCAACATTTGACCCAGAACCACTTAACTTTAGAGAAACAGGTGACTCTACTGGAATCTTCCAGATTGTCATCGAAATCCCTGAATCATTAGGTGGTGATAACTTAGAAAGAGGAGAGGAAGCTGTTCTCGAGTATACTGATTGGGGTCCATCCGGATCTGACTATGTAGGTGAAGAAGATGAAGATGTTAACGTAACAATTTTCACTTCTAACTTCGGAGCAACTGTAGAGCTTGACCAAAAAGTTTACACTTGGACTGATAAAGTTTACATTACTATCGTCGCACCAGATCACAATTTCGATGGTGACTTAGTCGATGAGGTAGGAAACACTAGTAGTGATCCAATAAAGGTTTCAACTAGAGGATTCAACCTTGACGAATACAAACTAGTCGAAACTGGTACTGACACAGGCATCTTTACTGGTGAGGTTATCCTTACTGGTTTCACACACGATGCTGATGGTGACACCACAACTGGTGATTCATCAGGTAATGATGTAACATTTGCAGCAGCAAGTGGAACCGGTCCAACTGATGGACTCTTACCATCTGACGATGATGACGGACTTACTGTCTCCTTTGAATTCTCAGAGGATGAAACTGTAGTCGGTTCAGCACTTATCAGATGGAACATAGGAGAAGTTCAGTGGCTTGAAGCAAGCTATCCAGCAAGCGGAACAGGTGTTGTAAGAGTAATTGATCCAGATATGAACTTAGATCCAGAAGCAGTCGACAACTTTGATGTCGATGTGTGGTCTGACTCCGATGCCGGAGGTATTGACCTTACTGTAACTGAGACTAATGAGGCAACCGGAATTTTCGAGGGTACTGTGTTCTTCACAACTACCAATGAATCTTCAGGTCACAGACTCAGAGTCGCAGAAGGTGACACTGTCACCGCAGAATATGAGGACAATACATTACCAGATCCGTACACAACTGCAGATGAACTTGATATTACTGCCACTTCACTAATTGGCACTGTAGTACCACCTCTCGAGAGAGCACCAGCTGCTAACTTGAGAACCGTTGATGCATTCGGTAACAGTTTAGATACTGTTTCTGTTGACCAACAGGTACAAATCAGCGCTGACTTAGCAAATGGTCAGGATAGAGAGCAAACATTCGCATACTTGGTACAGATTCAAGATGGCAATGGTGTTACAGTCTCACTAGCATGGATTACAGGTTCACTATCAAGTGGTCAATCATTCAGCCCAGCATTATCATGGATTCCAACCGAAAGTGGTAGCTACACAGCAACCGCATTTGTATGGGAATCAGTTGATAATCCTACGGCATTATCTCCACCAGTTAGTACAACTGTAAGCGTTAATTAAGAAAACTAGTTCACATTACCCTTTTTTTCTTTTTTTTGAATCTCACTTAACGTAAGTTGTAGATAATTTTTTCAGAAGTAATATCTAGGAGAACATTAGTCAATAATTAAAATGAAAATTCTAATTTTGTTTTCTATTTTTCTAATATTCTTATTTGGACAAATTCCAGATTCATTTTCAGAATTAGAATTATCTACAAATAGTAAAGTCTATTCTCCTAATCATAATTTACAAGTTTATGGAAAAGGATTACCTGAAGAAAATTTAATCATACGAATTTTCTCTCCTGATGATTCAATTGCAAAGTTTGATCAAATTACAACTGATCCTGATGGGTCTTTTAATTATGATTTAATAACATGGCCTGAACCTTCTACAAACTTTCCTTATGGGACATACACTGTTGAAGTAATTAGTACTGCACAAGATGGAATATCTGAAAAAATAGATGTAAAGTTTTCATCTACAACAGATTTAGTTGATGTTCCTGTTGAAAGACATGTAAACATTTTGGTTTTTGCACCTGAAACTGCTGCAATCAATCAACCGATTAGAGTATTTGTACAGATAACCAGTGATGGTCTATTAATTGGAAATGATCCTGCAAAATTATTAGGAACTACTCATGTTCATTTACCATCTGGAATTTCTTTTCCATTAACATCTTCATTTAAGACATTACATCAGGGATTGTAT
>Ga0209992_10003698_pt1 | contig 12649 bp, 7 predicted proteins | sample 2SBtaG_2_FD_182564 | JGI IMG/M metagenome (GOLD analysis project Ga0209992, IMG submission 182564) | Deep subsurface microbial communities from Kolumbo volcano to uncover new lineages of life (NeLLi) - 2SBTROV12_ACTIVE470 metaG (SPAdes)... | ecosystem: Environmental > Aquatic > Marine > Volcanic... | reverse complement strand
CCTTCAAGGTAATAATTCACGAACTTGTGTGGGCGGATTAAACGAACATCAAACAATCCAAACTGCTACCGTAGAAGCGGCTCAGTTGGCTGGTTTCGAGTACACATGGGATAGTCAACCATTGGGGGTATTTGTTGAAGATATAGGGCCGGCAGAAGGTGGAGATGGAGATCGCTGGTGGCTCTACTGGGTTGATGGGAAGCATGGCAATCTAGCGGTTAATTTGCAGCCGATTACGAATGCTAGTGTAGTTGAATGGCGATTCCTCTAACATTGTATTTTCTCCAAATGGTTGTTTAACTAGAGGTATATCCGGTAGTATGGTAGCAGACTCAGTTGATGTGGTACTTCAACCACTTGGAATGACAATTGATGTGCTTGAAGCACCATTAGCAAAATATCAACCCGAAATCATTGTCCTTTTTACCAACGTCACAGAGAAAGCCGATTTAGTGAACGGACACTTGAAGAATAATTGGAGAAAATACGTAAAACATACACCGAAAGTAATCGTGAAACACATTGGAGAACCATGGCGTGCAGAAACTATTGCAGAATATATGCATTCATTCAATGAAGTAATTGATGAAATTTTATTGATGGATGTAACCAAAGATAAGAAAATCCGATGGCACGTAGGAACTGCAGGTGGCACCAATTTAATGGGTATCGCCTCGGCAATGAGTGCTTTTACACACCGCTTTTCGGCATTCTATACGAACCCAAAAGCAAATTATCCTGAATTAGCTGATACACCGAGTGAATTGGTTGTAGAATTACCATTATTCGCCAACTTAGGTCCCGCATTCAAGGCTTTGACAAAGAAACCGAGAACTCTGAAGATTATGAGGTTCATTCTTGAGGACGGGCCAGTCACAGTTAATTCCATAACAAAAATGCTTGAAAGCACCCCTCAAAACACTTCAAAAGGTATGATCCCCCTCAAGTCGAATAACCTCATTGTTGAATCCGAGCGGGGTTTTTGGGTACCAACCACACTTGGACGCATGGTCATCGCTCAAATCGAGCCATCTGAGTGATTTTTGGAATCGGTTGAATTTATGCTAATTTAACCGTTATTATAGCCATTACTTGGTTGTTTATGGTTGTTTGAGGGGTGTTATCAATTCCTTCACCCAAGTAGTAGGGGGTGATGGGCGGTGTATGGCTAACAAGAATATGAGTATCGGAAGCAAGAAAGAAATTGAATTAGTGCGTAACTGGTTGACACAGGAAGATCCAGTCACCATCGCTACGCACATGCGCGTTGATGCAGATGCGGCATTCAGTGCAGCTCTATTGCATGTGTTGCGCCCACACGCGCATGTGAAGTTCGTGCGCGCTGACTCATGCATCAAGGCAGCGAATTATATCGCTGTTGATTTGTTAGAGGGACCACGCGCTGTCAAGGGATTGCGTCCAGGCAGTGCATTTGGTCTGGTTGTCAATGTCATGCGTGATATCGATCGCCCAGTTCATGATGCATTGCGCGATTGGGCTGCACAACTCAACCTTACAGACTCTGGCAAGTACTGTCGTGACAAGGTGAGTCTGGCTGAACTGACGACCTGTTGGAAGGCACTAGGACTACGTGACAAGGGAATCGTCGAAAAGGCGGAGGAGTTGATCCGTGGTAAGATCACCTCACATCGCAAGCATCTGGAACATAAGGCAGTAGCAGAAAAGGTGCCGATTGTCGAAGGTGTCGCCGTGGTCAAGGCCAATGTTCGTGTGAAGGCTGTAGATTTGTTTCGTCGCGGAGCAATCGCAGTAGTTCGCGAATCAAAAATCGGCATGTGTGTCAACCTCTCAAAGCAAGCACAGAACAAGGGTATCCGTCTTACTCAGTGCAAGAAGTTGCTTCCGAAGAGCTGGTTCATCCATCCTGCTGGATTCCTAGCATCCTACGGGAGTGCCAAGGCACCGAAGAATCCGACGGATTCGGGGCTGAAGTTGGCTGAACTGGCGGGAATCATTCAGAAGTGGTTGGCAGGACATGAGAAAATTGGGCAACTTAAGGTCAAGTGAGTATAGGGAAAGGGTGAAGATAGCATGACACTAGCAAAAATACGGTCTAACGTAGTAGGTGGTAAAAAAATGTCTGACACGATGACGATTTCTGGTGCAGTCACTATGTATTACCAGAGTGGTTTCATCGGCCGTGAAGGTGGACAGGATGACCGCGGGTCATGGGGTCCAGCTTGGGGTTTGACCAATTGGATTGCTGAGAGTTTTGAACTACTCGATTTGGGCGAGCCTCCGTTTGGTGATAATCGAACAGTGAACGGACAAAATAGAGCGCGGTGGATGGAATTTACCTATCGATATCTAGATCGGATGTATCCGAGCCAACCTATTCGAATATGTTTTAGAAAAGCAACGCAGTTCAAGAGCGATGATCAGTGGGAAATGTTCCCTCATCCAGATGATGCGGAGGCACGTAATATGACCGGAAGGAATGGAGAAGTTCCAATCGCTAGGGTAGTTATCAACAAGAACCCGAAAGATGAAACTGTACAGCGCATATTTTTGTCATCATTCACTTCTAAAGTCATCAATTCTCTTGATGAAAATGATTTGGTCATTACGACTACTGTGGATCTTGAAAACCGAGATGATTACGATATTTGGGATTTGATTTCAGCGCAATCGGATCTAACTACTGCGCTAAGAAAAATGACCAGCACCAAACAAAGTATCGACAATCGAATGGGGGATTGGGTCGATTATCTGAATTGGATGTATGAGATGCAACGAGGAAACGAATGGGGTGGTAAAATAGTCAAGGTCAGACAGCCAACAGGCGATGACCCATACTACATTTACACAGTGCAAGCACCAAACCAAGTTTGGGAAAAAATACGTGGGAGGCGAAGTCGTGGAGCCAGACTACACGCAATATCCCCGGGGCACTCTACGGATTCACAGGTGTGGAAACGAAGTGAGGAATCACAAGATGGTCGGAACAGTCGAAGAGATGAAACTGCCGCAGGGAATCTCAAGAAGATTCGTGGAAAAACAACGAAAGTGGAAGGAGGGCTGTTTGAAGGACGAATTGCAGTGGAGCCACCCAACCCAGAAAATCCCCTATCTGGTCTCAAAAAGGAGCACATTGGTCATTTTCTAATCCCTGATGTTTCACGTGATTTGATTCAAATCAAACGACAGCAAGACGGATTGGGGCGCTTACAGAATTTGGAAGCAAGTTTCAACAATGTACACGAATGGATTTTCAATATTTCAGAGGCGCGACCTGGATTGAAAGATCCACCTGCTCTTGAGCATCCAGCCCTTGCCCCCCTCAATGAAGAACAAGAATGGGCCGTTCGAGCCGCACTCAACGCTCCAGATGTTTTCCTCATCCAAGGTCCGCCGGGTACCGGCAAGACAACGGTCATTGCAGAAATCATCAATCAGGCGACTGAGAATGGGCAACGGGTACTATTGGCCAGTCAATCAAATCTAGCCGTCGACAACGCACTTGGAAGACTCGCCAGAACGCCAAACGTGCGACCAATTCGCAGATATGCGGCCAGTGCTGAAATTGATCCTGAGGCTGAAAAATTCTTGGAGGCAAATGTGATTCGAGAATTCTTTGTCCCCTCTATTCACCGACACTGTGAAACTGTTCACGATGAATCTGAGGCACTACGTAAAGCGAGAGATTCAATTCTAGCATGTAACCTTGAATTACCACAAGTCAAAAGTGAATGGAGAAGTCAACAAGCTCAATTGAATGTATTGAATGTTGATCGGGATCAATTATTGGTGAGGGAGCAAGAAGTAGAACAACGCTTAGCAACGATTCAACGCCAAATTGATTTGCTTCACCAGGCTGATGTTCTCAATCAAGATGGACGGCCGGAATCAATCGATGCAGCAATGGCATCGGTTCTCGGAATCGATGTAAGTGATATTCAGAAGTTGTCTACGATGAATGGCCAACAACGTGAGTTGCGAAATTTGAGTGAGTTACAAGCACATTTGATTAAGCGACCCACAGGTGGAACACTAGACCCTGCATTACTGAGATTGCAAGAAGAAATGAAGGACGCCGCAGCTTCTGAGGACTATGTTCGCGCGGCGGAACTGAAAGTGAAACTTGAACAAATGATGGAGGAGCAACAAATCGATTCGGGAGATTGGGCACGATGGACTCGAGAATTGAATCGATTGCTTACTTCGGATGAAAATGGTGACCTCGTAGAGTTGAGTCGCTCCCTAAAAATGCCAGAGAACTTCGAGAATATCGTCAATGATGAAATGGAAATTATCCAGGGCCGAATTCAATCATTGAGTGAAAACGTAACCTCTTTGGAAACTGAAGTGAGTCTTCTAAAGCAACAAATTACTTCCAACATCATCTCGCAAAGAAGTGAGTTACAAAGAGAACTCTCTGACGCTGAGGGATTGGTTGGACAGGTCCAAGATGAAGTGAAGCTTTTCGAAGAGAAAAAACTAGGTCCACAAAGACGTCTTGAAGATGCCCAAAACAGATGGCACGAATTGCTAGATGATATGCCACCAGAAGTTGTATCGGATGAAGACCTCGATATTGCGGGGACCGATCCGGATGCAATCATCGCTTCTGCTGGAAAGTGGTTGTCAGACAGAAAAGATGAGATTGATGCCGACGACAAGTGGAGGGGGATTCGTGCTGATTGGTTGAAAGATCTTGAAAATCCGAAGGACACAACACTTCGTGACTTGGAAGAGATGTATCACAGAATGGTGAATGTGGAAGGGGTCACAACATCATACGCTGGTAGGTATGCTTGGTTCAAAGAACACATTCAGAACCCTTACGATTTTGTCATTATCGATGAAATCAGTAAGGCAACCCCTCCAGAAATTCTTCTTCCGCTTCTACTAGGACGAAAGGCAATATTGGTGGGCGACCATCGACAATTGCCCCCGACATTCAAGCGGCCTAGATCCAGAGAGGAGGGGTCTGCCGAAGAAATGGCACAACATGATGATCGATTCAAGAAATACGAAAAAATGGTCACTTCAGCACTATTTGCTGAACATTTCAAAGAGGCAGACTCAACACTCAAATGCACTCTAAGAGTTCAGTACAGAATGCATGAGCAAATTATGCGTTGCACGAATGAATTCTATGAGGGCCAACTCACATGCGGACTCTCTGAGGAAAAACAACGACAATTGAAACAACATGGCTTCACAATCGTGAAGAAAGATGCCGGAGGCACTGCGAGAATGCCTGGAACTGAATTGATAACGCCAAATAATCACCTGGTATGGATTGATTCGACGTTTGATCGAAATGGTCATTATTGTTCAGAGCGGAGTCCGGATACTACGACATCTAGACGGAATGAACGAGAAGTGAGAATTGCTCGACAATTGATTGATGATTTCAATGAACAAATCGGACTACGGAAAGAAGAAGTTCCCGAAGAACAATGGTGTAATGATCATATGTTGAGGCATCTAGACCACGATGCAAGACTCGCCGTTGGATTCATCACATTTTACGCAGATCAGAAAAATGCATTCAGGGAAATTGCCAACGATGGTGATTCTTGGGCCAGAATGCGTACACGTTGGCCCAACCTTACGGTTCGAGCTGATACTGTCGACAGATTCCAGGGGGGTGAAAGGCCTGTCATTATAGTCAGCATGGTTGTTTCACCTGAAATTGGAGATAATCAAAGGGAGGCATTTGAACGGAAGGTTGCAAAGTACTTTTTCAATCCGAAGGAAATGATCAAGAAAGGGGGTTGGAAAGACGGAGGCATTCCGCGCACAGGTACTTCCTTTGTCCGGTCACCAGAGAGAATTAATGTTGCATATTCCCGGGCTCAAAATCTATTGATTATCGTTGCAAACAGATACACATTGCACAAAGTAGATGGCGTCAGAATTGAACGTGATGACGGTACTATAAGCAAGAAAGCGATGTACAAACAAATCCAACATGTGATTAGTGAGGGGGGGATGGTTGATGGCCGCGATTTGCTCTGAGGAAGCCCGTCAGGCATTGGACCTGATTACACCCCGGAGTCAACCGGGGGTATCACCGATTCATGTGTTGGATGCATCCTGGCCTATGCAACGATGCGCTGTAGAAGCACAACTTTCCCGTAAACGTGATTTGACACTATTGGAAAAATACACATTACGAGCATTCAATGAGATTCCGGGTGTTTCGGCTGCCGAAATCGCTGATCGATTGGGGCTGAAAGAACCTGAATTGATTGATGAAACATTACTTGCATTACAGAATGCAGAAGCGATTGAGTCATCGATTGCTGTCGATTCATCAGAGGAGATCGCAGAAGCAAGGGAAGAATTGCGGCTGCTAGAGGATAAGATGAATGCCAATGCATTCCGTGGAGCCGTTCAAAGAAATATGGAGAAGAAACGTGATATACTTCGCCAAAAGATTGCAAAATCTGAATCCAGTAGGGGATTATCACTCAGGGATCGAATCTCAAAGGTATTTGAGCGCCTGATGAAATTTACTGCTAAACTGACTACGAGAGGGAAAAAACACCTTGCAGAAGGCACGATTACGGAACCAACGAAGAAAGAAATTTTTGACTTTTCTCGTTCTTTGGGCAATGGAACGGTGATGATGACAAAGGGTCACGGATTCAAACCAGCAGATTTGATGGGGGCGGCGAATAATTGGGTGCCTCTGAAGGATGTGAAAAGGCACCTAGCCAATCCTTCTGAACGTGATGTCACTGATGCGCTTCGAGCTGGTGGAGAACTTGAAGGAGAATTGGTTATTCAGAGTCTCACTCCACAGAATGATCCAAATCAAATCGAATATCTGGATATTTGCATTACTCTATCCATTTCCCATGAAGATGATTCGGCACGCTTCTACGTTCATCTCAGGGGGGGTGGTGTTCGTCTGAAGTGGATTGAAGAGTTCGTGAATTCCGACCCTAATTTGGAAAAGGACATCCTTTCAAAATTCAAGGATTTGATGCCTTCATTGAAAAATTCCACTACTGCTCAGGCATCCAAGGCAAAACCCCTCGTCCACATCAACAGATTACTCATCAATGAGATCGAATCTGGGTCAAAGAGTTTGGTTGTACTTAACAGGCCGAAAGATTTGCTAAAATTGGTCGATGGGAGTGCCTCGTTAGAACGACTTCTAGAAGATCGAACGAGTGTGGATTTGGACCATCAAAGGAAAAACTGGAAATTGGAATCTGAAGAAACCCCGTTGAAATTTTCACTTCCATTGGGGGGTTCAACCCTACCTACAGGTTCAATCTCTACAAAGTGGGGTTCAATCCACCCAGCAATTGCCATTGTTAATGGTCAAAACAGCAATCTTTCGATTGAATTGCCAGTACTTGTTTATTCAGAAGAATTAGGCAAATTGAATGTATCTGAAATTGAAACGAGACTGAGAAAGGAAATCGATGCAAAATCATGCTTCTTACTGACCCGTAGTGAGTCGGATTTTTCAAAATGGATCCAAGAAGAAATTGCTGAAGTGACTGAGGTTGAAGATGTGGCGGAAATATTTAGCTCAGCCAATGAATTGGCGAAGGGAACTGGTATCGATGTTGAACGCACTCTGTTTGAATCTCTATTTCTCACTCGGAATGATCTATTCACTGACATGATTCCAGCGTGTGAGCGTCTGGTTTCGGCACTATCGGACGAAGAAGGTTTAGAACAAGGTGGTTGGCGATATGTGGAGCCGCATATCCAACAGACCATCCTCAATGCATCTCTCTCTGAAACAGGTACTGGTGAGTTGGCGAATGTTTGGCAACTACACAATAGTGGGAAAAAGCAACTCGCTTGGGAAGATGCGGCGAGACTGGAAGATGCGTATTTCGGTCATTGTACTCTAACTAAATTTGAAGCTCTCAGGTACTTTGAGGATATCATTAAAGAAATGGCTGAAGTGAGAGATATTTCGACGGAAACGGTGTGGATTTCGGTAGATGGGCTGAGACGTGAAGGCATAATTAATTCTAAATTACAAGAAGATGCAACTTTGGTTCGAAAGGATCGGAATGCATTCTCCCACACAGCAGAAGTGAAGGCTGATTTGGAATACACACTGCGTGTCATCGCTTTGATGCGTGAATTATTGGAAATTGGTGTGAAACGGACGGGTGCATTGTGGGGAGATCCTACTGACCAAGATTGGAATCAGACATTGACTGAACAACAGATTCTTGATTACTTATCAGGGAGTATAAATACCGTTCAAAGAGCACAAGATGAGGGTCGTTCTTGTCGGGGTTCTGTTTGGACGGGTGCCATTCGTTATGGGATGCCTACGGTTTTTGATGACCTACCTATGGATTTGATTACTGCATTACATGAAGCACCAGAAATGCATCATGAACCCCAATTCAATGATTTGATTGAAATTATTGTTGAAAATAGCCTAGATCGATGGATTGAGGGTCTCCAAAAGCCAGACAAGCTGGAAGTCACGCCTGATGTTCAGGGGATTGTTGACAGGTTCGCCACAATGGGGATGGTAGATGTTGGTTCGGATATTGTGGCCAAATTCCTTGCAGGAGTTGAAAAGCCCACATCAATTGAAACTCTTGTTGAAGAATTGGATAATTCCACTTCATTGGGAAGCGCTATTTCAATTGAGAACTTGAGAACCAGGTGGAAGCGCGCAATCAAGGACAAATCATTCATGGTTGATTTGAAAGATTTGACTGATATCAAGGTCAAATCGATGGAATCACTCGGCAAGAACACAGTAGAAGATTTGTTTAGAGTGGCAGTGAATAATACCATGGATGTAATTGAAGGTGGGGATGCAGGTTCTGTGAAAGCGGTCTGCGGTTCTATTGTCTCACTTATGGGTATGAACAAGATTTGGGACAAAGTTATCAAAAACAAAGATGGTTTAATTGGAGCAAGATGCACTGAGAAGATGCGGGCTGGAGACAACATAATTGCAGCAGCGAAGGCAATTAACGAACTTATGCCAATTGTCGATGTCGATGATTTGCCAAAGACTCACACTGCCTTTGAGGTGTTGATTAAAGCTGGAGAAAAGGCCGAGAGAAAGCAGAAGGAGGACATAAAATGAGTTCAGCAGGTAGAGTTCCCGCATGGGTTATTGAAAAGCAACGTTTGGAGATGGAGCGAAAGCGGGAGGCTGAACGTAGGCAAAGAGTTCGACAGCAGATTGCTGAGATGAGTCAACAAATTCAGAGTGAGATTACCGAAATCGTCAGTTCAGGACAATCTGCATGGGCATCGGAGGAGATGGAAACTATTTTTCAAGTCCTGAAGCAAACTGAATCTATTGATGAAGGCGACGTTGATGACATGCTGAAGCGAGTCTCAGAATCACGAGCGCAACTCAGTCAAATTGGTTCATTGGCTGAATCGCGAATGAAGGAGAAGAAAATGGCACTCAATCTAAGAATGAGTCAGATTGAGGGGTTGTTAATTGAATTGAAAGCCATTCGTGTGGAGTTGGACAAAGAAGAAAATCAGAGAGATTTTCGAATCCTTATCTCAAGTGTTGAGGACATGGTAGATCAAGCCCGAAACAAGAACGATGCTGAGATTCAACAATTCATCGACCAATCTCGCCTAAAGGCAGAAGAGATTCGAGCGGCTGACAATGCAGCCGTTGTTCAGGAAGAGTTGCGGCGACATATCATATCCTCACTCATCAATAGCATGAATGAATTGGGTTTCATCGTCGGTAAACCAAAATTAGTGAAGGAATCCGGACGTGTTGCTGTGATTGGAAAGTTGTCATCTGGCCGCATGGTTCGATTTGATGTCGCCGAACAAGGTGAGATGCAGTTCGATATGGAGGGATTCTCCGAACGAAAATGCGCTGATCATTTGGACGAGGTTTTGGCTAAACTTGAGGAGAATTTCGGGGTTGAAACAGGGCCTATACAGCATAATTGGAAGAATCCAGATCGGATATCGAAGGGTAGCAAAGGATTTCCAACAGGTGGAAATACCCGAACCATGGGGGGCGGACAAGGATGATGGAATGGCAGAAAACAATTGTACGAGAATCTGGTTTCAGACGTTGTCTTATTTTGTATGGTAATGTTCGCGATCTCTGGCCAACCTCAGATGGGCGAAATCTCCGACTTTCACAACTGATTACGGAATCCCTTTCTGATTCATTCTCAATTCAAGGGACATGGGATAGTATCGATGGGTTGTCGTTCCCAAATTCATCTCAACTCACCGCGTTCAACGATCAGATTGAGTTGACGGCAAATGTTGAGGAAGAGGGTGAAGAATACGACTTCGGTGGGGATTCAAGTGCTAATGTTGGTTCCGAAGTAGATTGCGTCAGTGCTCCCATCAAATATCGAGATCCATTGCTGGCTTTCCCCTCTATGCGACAGGTTCTCACTTCACCTTCATCCACTCGATCGATGTTCATCATTGATTGGAGCGAACATCTTCTGACCACAGCGAATCAGCAGGATGCTGATGAGAGAGCGCAATTGACCAATCTAGCCAAGGCAATCACAGAACAACCTCCAACCCAATTGAGTTCAACGGCATTTAACGCGCCAACCGGACTGCTTGTGATTATCACGCCGACGCTTGGGACGCTGCCACCCAGGTTCTACAATCATGACAGTCGGGTTCAAATCATCAATGTTCCAACTCCTGATTTGGCATCGCGAAGGAATTCAATAAGTAAAATGAGCCGAGATTTCATTCTCCGTGATTCAACTACGGAGAAGGATTCTCTGAATTTACTAGCTGAAATCAGTGATGGGATGTCCATGGTGGATATTCGAAACATGGCTGCTCTCTCTCGACAAAGTGTGACGCCCATGGGAATCGATGATTTGGTGAATCTATACAGATTCGGTGAGAAAGAGTCACCTTGGACCCAATTAGACGAGGGGAAGGTTGCCATCGCCAGCGAATTGATTCGAAAGCGTGTCAAAGGACAGGATGAGGCAGTCGAACGTGTGGTGACCATGATTATTCGTGCCTTCCTCGGTCTAGCTGGAGTCCAGCATTCACGACAGATGACCAAACCCAAAGGTACCCTCTTCTTTGTCGGTCCAACTGGCGTCGGAAAAACAGAACTAGCCAAGTCTATCGCGGAATTCATTTTTGGAGATGAGAGCAACTGCATTCGCTTTGATATGTCTGAATTCAGCCAAGAGCATGCAGATCAGAGATTGATTGGGGCCCCGCCCGGTTACGTTGGATTCGAAGAGGGGGGCCAACTAACAAATGCAGTCGCAGAGAAGCCGTTCAGTGTCTTACTGTTTGATGAAATAGAGAAGGCACATCCTCGTGTTCTAGACAAGTTTCTACAGATTCTTGAGGATGGGCGGTTGACTGATGGTCGAGGACAGACTGTTCACTTTTCTGAGACTGTAATCATTTTCACATCCAACATCGGTGCAAGTGATGCAGATTCCAACAAAAACCATGACGAAATCAAGGCTCATTTCATGGCAGCTGTTCAAGGACATTTCAATGACACATTGGGTCGACCTGAACTATTGAATCGATTCGGTGACAACATCATAGTCTTTGATTTTATCAAAGATCCAGAGATTCGTTCTAAGATTATGGAGGCAAAACTCAGTGGGGTACGTCAGCATCTTGAAGAAAACTTCAACTTGAAACTAGAGATTGATGATGCACATGTACAGAATCTGGTGAGTATGGGTAAGGTCGGTCACGGCGGCCGCGGTCTAATCAATGTCATTGAAAGAGAGGTTGTGAACCCGATGAGTCTGTACCTCTTTGAACACTTACACCAGATAGGTGGCCGCCAACTAATACTGTTTATCGATCGAGCAGAGGATGGAGGCAGCCGCTTCACACTAAAGGAGTGAGTTTCTTGTCCGATGATGTCTATCTGAATGTTGCCATGACCATGCCCAGAAGTGTGGCCAACGGCCCTGGGGAGCGGGCTGTAATATGGGTACAGGGGTGTACAATCGGGTGTCCCGGGTGTTACAATGCTTTCACACACCCCCACAAAATTGAAACTCTCGCATCACCCGAGAAACTTGCAGATTGGATAAATTCAATCCAAGGGATTGAGGGTATCACTTTCAGTGGAGGAGAACCCTTTGAACAAGCTGAAGCCATTGCTGAAGTCGTCAATTTAGTGAATTCAACTAGAGAGGAGGCGCTCTCGGTCTTCATCTTTACAGGATTTGAAATTGAGACACTCCAAGAGAGTTCGATTCCAGCAGTACAACGTCTTCTATCTCTTGTCGATATGTTGTCAGCGGGACCCTTCTTGTTAGAACAGCGTGATACGAATTTACTTTGGCGAGGATCAAAGAATCAACAATTGATTTATCTGTCGGAAAGATACTCCCACTCTGAAGAAGAAAAATGGAGGGTGGATTCTCCAGTCGAGGAACTCATTCTCAATGTTGATTTGATTCAGCGAACAGGCTTTGCAGGGCCACGTGGTGACTTGGTTAAAGCGTTTGAAGCAATCGAATGACTATGTTGCATGATGCAATAAATTTTTGATGTTTATTATTGCTGAAATAAATGGTTCATCAAGTTAACTTTTCACGGAATCATCAATAGGTATCTTCCCCACGACCACTCGGTAATAGCCATGTTAGGAGCACACGACGTCACACTTGGAACAACAGGTTCAGTCCTTCTGAACTCAGCACTTTTCGCACTCGCACTG
>Ga0209992_10003690_pt1 | contig 12666 bp, 17 predicted proteins | sample 2SBtaG_2_FD_182564 | JGI IMG/M metagenome (GOLD analysis project Ga0209992, IMG submission 182564) | Deep subsurface microbial communities from Kolumbo volcano to uncover new lineages of life (NeLLi) - 2SBTROV12_ACTIVE470 metaG (SPAdes)... | ecosystem: Environmental > Aquatic > Marine >... | reverse complement strand
AAGAAAAAGACTGCAGCTAAAAAGAAACCAGCAAAGAAAAAGACTGCAGCTAAAAAGAAACCAGCAAAGAAAAAGACTGCAGCTAAAAAGAAACCAGCAAAGAAAAAGACTGCAGCTAAAAAGAAATCTAGACGTTAATCTACTGGAATTTGTTTTCTACTTTTCTATAACATAAAAGTGGGTTTTATTTCATAATTTTTAAATGAAAAAACGCGGTTTAGTTATTACAATAATTGGTTTTGTACTAATTGGAATTTCGCTTTCTATAGCTGTTTCTGCTGTACCTTCAAACATTACTGGTCCTATTGATCTTTCTATGGCTGCAATGTTTGAAGGAATGTTTGATAAAATAACTAATGAAATCCAAATCATGCCTGATGATTCGGCTTATGTGTTGTACGATGTATCTTCATCTGATGCTCCTTTGCTTTGGGGAATACAAATTATTGATTATGCTACTGGTGATATGTTGTCTGTTAAAATTTCAAATATTTTTGGAGATGATTATGGTGAATTTGTAATGTCTGAACCAATTTTATTTGAAGAATTAGAAATTGTACAATCAGACGCTTTGAATTTTGAAATTGAAAATATTGGTACTAGAACTGTAAATGTCATTGTAATGTTCTCTGAAGATCCAGAAAATTCTGATGCATTATCTAATCCTAATTCCCCTGTGATGAATATGGTTATGCCTCTTCTTGTTTCTGGATTCTTACTTGTTTTAGGAATTATAATTTCAATAATTGGGGTACTGGTAATTTTAATAGATTTGAAAAATAATTTAGGTAATAAAAGAAATTTTTAGGCTATATTTTTTTCATGGTGCCGAATTTGCCTTTTGTTAAAGACACTTCGCCTTTGAATTCATTTGTATATCCGTTTTCGATAACTATGTTATCTCCTACATCATAGGCTTTGATGTCGTCGCCCCACAATGTGAGTTTCATTTTATTTTCTTCTGATTTGTCTTCATTAGCTATTGTTGCATCGCAAACATCTACTGTTCCCCCACTTTTGAGATTTACAGTTCGTGGTTCTGTTTTACTAATGATTTCAGCTTCAACATTTACTCCGCTTCGCATTTTTTTTGCTTCGGAGATTGGTACTGATTCTGCCATATTTTTGGAACTATCTCGCACGATTATAAGCTTTCTCAAAAAATTAACAAATTAAGGGATCAGATTCTGAATTAGTCGAAATAGTAATCGAGAAATATCGGTCTATACTCAATCTCATTGCAGAGGTATCGAAGCCCGGTCAACCGAGAGGGACTCAAGATCCATAACATTGGAAATCCCTTCTCTCAGGAGTTCGTGGGTTCGAATCCCACCCTCTGCACTATATTCTAATTAAAATTACAAATTTTGGTAAAATTTTTGAAATTATGCTACTAGTGTCTTTACTTTAGTAACCGAATGCTCTGAAATTTGCTTGTGCATTTCAGCTAATTGGTCGTCCTTGAATGATAAATTGCATCTAAAACACTTCCAAATCATCTCAGACATGACTACAATATGCATAAATTGCTTATAAGGATATTGCATGATTGATCCAATTTGTTACAATACCTGATCATTGTTTTCAAAAAGATGTAATTTTTATAATTTTTTAGATCAGAATCATATTTTTTCATGACTGTATGGAAATCCAAGGGTTTAGAAACAAAAAATGTAGTATAGATTTTGAAAGATGTTCGATATTTTTGAAATTTTTGGAGAATTTTCATATTTTGGAATTTTTCTTGTACTAATTGGAGTAAATGCATCTCCAATCCTCATGCCTCCAAGCTGGATTATCCTGACATCATTTTATCTTCTAGACCCAACTCTCAATGTTGTAATTCTTGCTATGGTCGGAGCTACGGGTGCAACCATCGGAAGATTTGTTCTTAAACGAATTAGTGTGTTGTTTAGACGGTTTGTTGCAGAAGAACAAAAATCTAACCTGGATGTTATCGGCGATTATCTAAATCGAAAAAAGTATGGCTATATGATAGCCTCTTTTCTTTTTGGTGCAACTCCGCTTCCAAGTAACATGTTATTCATTGCATATGGATTAATGCGTGCCAAAAGTTTAGGAATCTATGTTGGTTTTTGGTTTGGTAGAACTCTATCATATATTGTTATGATTTATTCTGGTAATGCGGTATTGACTCCATTTTTAGAAATGTTTGAAGACCGTCTTACAGGTATTTTATTAATTGATGGCGCTGGTATTGGTTTGATTATTCTTTTTGCATCTGTAAATTGGACTCTATTAATTACTGAAAGAAAATTAAAATTTGTCAAACCAAAAATATGGAGATTCTAAATGAAAGTTCTTGATTCTATAAAAAATGAAGTTAAAGAAATTATGGATAATGATTCAGCACATGATTTTGAGCACATAATGAGAGTTTACAAAAATGCTAAAAAATTATGTAAACAAGAAAAAGCAAATCAAAAATTAATTCTTAGTGCTGCTTTGTTGCATGATATTGTCTCTTATCAAAAATCTGACAAACGTTCAAAACTATCTTCTATTCAAAGTGCAAAAAAATCTGAACAGATTTTAAAAAAATATGATTTCTCAAAGGAAGAAATTACAATTATTTCAGATGCGATTCGTGATCACAGTTTTTCACAAAACAAAATCCCTTTCACTCTCGAAGGAAAAATTCTACAAGATGCTGATAGACTAGATGCAATAGGAGCAATAGGGATTGCTAGAGTATTTGCAACTGGCGGTTCCCTAAAACGTCCGTTTTACAATATTGATGATCCTTTTTGCCAAACAAGAAAACCTAATGATAAAACATGGACTGTGGACCATTTTTATCAAAAATTACTCAAACTGGAATCTTTAATGAATACAAAATCTGGTAAAGAGGAAGCAAAAAAGAGAAGCCAAGTGCTCAAAGAATTTCTCAAGCAACTAAAACAAGAAATATGATTATGCTCTCTTTTTACTTCTAGGCTTTGTTCTTAAAACTGCCTTACAGCAAATACACCTAGCGTCTTCTGATGAGAGAAAAATCCCACAAAATGTGCATCTTTTTTGTCCAATTTCATACCTAATCTTATTTGGAGCTGGTTCTGCTTTATGCATTTGACAAATTCCTCTACATGTTCTACCCATTAATTTCACCTCCTATCTTCTCTTTGATCTCTTTTGTTCTATCCCTGATAGTTACTGCACTGATTCCAGAAGCTTTAGAAATTTTCAACTGGGTGACTTTTTCATGATTCATTAATGCTGCTAAATTAATAACAGAAGCTGCCATGGCCATGGGGTTTTTGCTAGTTGAGACCCCTTTCTTTTCTGCAAGATCTAGAATTTTAAATGCAATTCTTTCAGTTTTTTCTGATATTTGAACCTCTCTTGCAACTCTATTGACAAATTCTACTGGACTGTATGCTTCAGGATACAAATCTAATTCCTTTACAAGGAATCTGTAAATCCTTTGCAAGTTTTTTTTCTTAATGTTTCCAGCATTAGCTATATCTTGAAGTGTTCTTGGAGTATCTGTTAATCTACATGTCACATAGACTGTAGCGCATAACATAGATGCAGTTGATCTTCCTGCAAGTATTTTTTTAGATGCGATTTTTCTAAACAAATAGGCTGTTTCTTCAACAACTGATTCGGGTAAGGCTAATTTTGAACTGATTGCATCCAGTAATGTGAATGCTTTCTGAAAAGATTTAACTGATATTGCTGAACGACTGTTTCTATCCCACATCCTTAATCGATAAAACATTCTGCGGTTTTCATTAGATAGTGATTTTCCTGTAGAATCTTTATCTTGCGATTCCATTATTGTAGACAGTCCTCTGTCTGCCATCTTCAAAGATGTCTTCATACCTACTCTTGAGTTATTTTGATATTCTTCTCCACTTAGACCCGTTGTTTCACCGTTAATGTCAATTGGTTTTTCAGATGAAACTGCACCACAATTACTACATGCTATTTCACCTGTATGCAAATCTGTAATCACCATATTTTTTTTACAGTTTTTTTGATGCACTAATTCCGCTATCATGATTCAATTGTGGTTGTAAATTATTTAAGGCAGTAATATTTACGGTTCTAGTGCTAAATTGAACCTGTTTTCATACTTGATTTATTACTTTTAGCACTAGATTGTTTTTCAAACTTTTTCAAATTTTACTATCTATGAGGTGGAAACTAGTTATGCTATTCGGATCATTTTTGGAATCTGCTCCAAACCTACATCTGAAATAATCTTTGCATCAAATTTTGGAATTTTTTCACCCAATGTAGCATATCCTCCTACTAAAATTGGAATGTTATGTGATTCTTTGATCTTTCTTACCAGTCTTTGACCTGCAGAAAGATTGTCTGGCAATGTTATTGATACAAACACAATATCTGGTTTACTGTTTTCAATAAAACTAATTATTGATTCTGTTGGCATAGATGTTCCCATGTTGTAAACTTTGAATCCTTTTATTGAAAGATATGTTTCTAGTACATCACATCCCAAATGATGTTCCTCTCCTAAGGGAACACATATGAGAATTTTTTTCTTGTTTGCTGTTCTTGAAACCCTATCCATGATAATTTTCACAAGTGTTTGTGCAATATTGCTTGCAACATGTTCTGTTGCAATGCTGATTTTGTTACTTGCCCAATGCTCTCCAATTTTATACATTACAGGTTTTAGAATTTTGTCAAAGAAATCTGAGGCATTAAAAATTTTAACATAATCTTCATAAATTTTTACACAATCTTCTATGTTTCCTTCTGTTAATTTTTTGTAAAGTTGCTTTTTAGATTTTTTTGAGGCATCTTCTCTCTTTTTGATATCTTTTGGGTTATATGATGCTAAAATTGATAATACTTTGGGGTCGTTTCTATAATCTGTGGGAATGTCATCTTTTACAACTTCAGATGCTTTACCAAGATATTTTACAATCTCTTGTTTTGATGTACTTTTTTTAGAATCCCATACACTTTTGACTAAATACAGATATTGATCTGTTTTTACCTTTTTAGCCCTGATATAGACCATGAAAGTTCTTCACTTATCCATTATTTAACTAATGCTAACTATCCCTTATAGTGCCAATAATCATCTTTTTGTCAAAATATTGAACAGATTTCCTTCTTCAGCATCTGCATATAGAAGAAAATAGCTTTGACTAGCAAGGTATGTGTTATTGAATCGAAAAATGATTGGGGTTAATTCTGCAAGTATGTTTCCAATCGTAATTTTTCCTTCCTGGAATTTTTTGAGCAATTCAAAGAACTGTTCTTTTTCTGGCTGACTAAAATTTTTAGAAAAATAACCAAAAACGTGAATTATGACATTACTGTGTGTCTTTGTTGTGGGGGCTTTTTCTAATGATTTTTTCAAATGTTTTTCATATTCCATTAAGATCTCTGGAAACTGAACTTTTTTGTTACTTGCAACAATGTTTCCTAAAATTTTTAATTCATTTTGATCATGTGCCATAATCATGTATTTGTTCATAGCCTGAAATGAGACTAGATTTTTTATTTTATTTTCATCTTTTACATTTTCAAATCGTTCCATTACGTATTCAATAATGTTTTTTTCAGATAGATTGTGTTTTTTGGTGTTAATCTCTTGAATTTTACTCACTTTTGAAATTCCTTTTGGTTTGCATATAAGGAAAGACTGACAGATGTCTATTTACCACTAGATTTTTCAGACTTTGATTATATTTGGCACTAGTTGTTAAATTAGCACTAGCTTAAATATCATTAAAGCAAATTTGCATTAATGAAAACCGCAATAACCGCAATCGCAGCAATTCTACTAGTTGCATCAACAGCGTCTTATGCTTATGCAGAAGTTCCAACTTGGGTTAAGAGCAATGCAGGTTGGTGGGCAGAAGGTACTATCTCTGAGACTGAATTCCTTTCAGGAATAGAATTCTTAGTTAAAGATGGAATCATCGCAGTACCTCCAACAAATGTTTCTTCAGAAACATCTGATGGTGTTCCAACTTGGGTTAAGAGCAATGCAGGTTGGTGGGCAGAAGGAATTATCTCTGATGGTGAATTTGTAAATGGCATTCAACATTTAATGATGACTGGATTAATTTCAGTATCTCTTAATGATGAACCAAAACAAATGACATCTACAGAATCACAAAATACTGATTCTAAATTAGCAGCACTTGAAGCAGAACTTGAAGCATGTTCTGAAATTGTTAAAGCTTACAAAAGAATTGATTGTCAAAAACCAATTGAGAAAGCTATAGCACTATATGATTATCAAATGCATGCTGAACAATTCAGTGTTGGACCAATCACATACTATTGGCTTGGCGTAGGTTCTGAAGGAAATGGGTTCGAGATAACTTCTACTGGACAACCAATATTGTCAGTTCGTATGTTGGCTGAGAACACTAGTTCTGAAATTGTTTCACTAAACTGCACTAGCCCACAAATCTGTTCATATGATGTTTGGGATGGCTCAAAGGCCTTCAAGTATTCTGGCATGGATTTCACTAGTGGACAAATTGCACTAAATCCAAATGATTCTAGAGAATTCAACATTCTCTTTGGACCAAACATTGGATATGGTGGAACTGAGTTTGAGTATGATCCTGCAAAAGATTACTTATTCAGAATCGCTGAACCATTTGGTAGTGCCTCTGTTCCATTAAACTTGGAATAAGGACTCCTTTTTCTTTTATTTTATCCGTAATCAACATATCTGTCGTATCTAGTTTCAATCTCTTTGTTTTCTCCTGCTTTAATTTTCTCATATTCTTCATTTTTTCTAAATTCAATGTACTTGTTAATTGCAGCAAATTCTTCTTCTTTTGGATAAGAGTCAAAGACAGGTTCTACTAGTCGTAGATATTCTATGGTTTTTTCTCGAAATTCTTCCCTAGTGGGTTTTTTGATCCCTTTCATTCTAAACCATACTGCAGTCCAGCTTGCACCTACCACATGTGGCAGTAAATCAAATGCTCTTTGAATCTCAAAACGCTCGTCGTTTCTCATGATTCTTGGAGAAATCTTGAAGCTGATTTTGCAAAATATGTAACTATCATATCTGCTCCTGCTCTTTTGATTGAATATAAAATTTCTAGTGTAATGTCTTTTTCATTTACATATCCTAGTTGTGCTGCAGCTTTTACCAATGCATATTCTCCAGAAACACTATATGCTGAAACTGGAACATTGTAATTTCTTCTAGTCTCTGCAATCAAATCCAAATATGATAATGCTGGTTTTATCATTACAATATCTACTCCTTCTTCGATATCTGTTTCAACTTCCATCATTGCTTCTCTTGCATTTGTATATGGAACCTGGTATGTCTTTCTGTCTCCGAACTTTGGAGCACATTCTGCAGCATCTCTAAATGGGGAGTAAAAGTTTGAACGATGTTTTGCTGAATGTGACATGATGGATACATCAGTAAACCCTTCGTCATCAAGTGCTTTGCGTATTGCTGCAACTTGACCGTCCATCATTGCTGATGGTGATACAGTATCTACTCCTGCTTTGGCTTGGCTTACTGCAATTTTAGTAAGTGTTTGTAAACTAATGTCATTATCAATTTTATCACCATGAATAATTCCACAATGTCCTGTAGATGTGAATTGACATAGACAGACATCTGCCATAATAACTATTTTATCTCCAAATTTTTCTCTGATTTGAGAAATTGCTTTTTGAACAATTCCATTATCGTCAAATGATGAACTTCCAGCTTCATCTTTTACAGTTGGAATTCCAAATACCATGATGGCAGGAATTCCTAAATCAATAATTTCTTGAACTTCGTCATTTACATCCTTTAATGGCAGTCTTTCAATTTCTGACATTGATTCTACCTTGATTTTCTCTTCCAAATCTTCCTGAACAAACACTGGACAGATGAAGTCCTTTGGTGAAAGAGTTGTTTGCTGGACTAGTTCTCTCATTTTATCTGATGTTCGTAGCCTTCGAAGACGTCTGGTTGGAAATGACATGATGAAATTCTCTTTAGGTAAAATATAATCCTAGTCTACTTTGTTTTGTTTTTTATAGTCAAATAGCTTGCTTGCCAACTCCACCACATCTGGGTTTCCTTGCTCTGATGCTTTTCTGATGTTATTCATTGGAGTTGATACAATACTTTCTACAACTGCTTTTGTCAATTCTTCAATAATCTTAATTTTCTTCTCATCTTTTTCATCAAGCATACTGAGTGCTTTTTGTAATTCTTTTTCTCTGAGATTCTCTATGTTTTTGAATACATCTGTTACCAGTGGTTCTGCATCTAGTCTTTTCATTGAGGCCTCTAATACAGAAACTTCTTCGTTAATTATATTTTCAACGATTTTTACCTTGTTTTGTCTTGCATTCATGTTTTTTTCAACCATTTCTGCAATCTGATCTAAATTCATCAGTTTGACCCCTGCAATTGTTGCAACTTTTTCATCAACTGTTCTAGGATTTGACAAATCTAAAATCATTATTCCATTACTTTTGTTTTTCATAGCTTCTGTGATTCTTTCATTTGTTACAAGAAAGTATGGGGCAGTTGTTGCTACAAAAATTACATCATAATTATCAAATCCTGAAAGAACTTGTTCAAATTTTACTGGACTACCGCCCATTGTTTCACAAAATGTTTCTGATCTTCCCATAGTTCTACTTGTAACATCAAAAGCATATCCACGTCTTTCTAATGATTTTGCAACTAGTGTGGAAACTTCACCCGTTCCTATAAGCAAGACTTTTTTTGTTTTTAACTCATCAATGTTTTCTTCTGCAAGCTTTACTGCCATGGAGCCAACTGAAATCCCTCCAGCTCCAATCCCACTTGAATTTCTAATTCTGGTTCCTGTTCTGATTGCTTTATCAAATAGTGTGTTGAGATGTTGTCCTGATGCCTTTATCTCTCTTGCAGATGTAATTGATTTTTTTATTTGTCCTAAAATCTGCTCTTCGCCTAACACCATGGAATCTAATCCTGAAGTTAACTTTAACAAATGATGTAGTGCTTCTTGATTTTCTACAAATTCTATATTCTCATTACATGCTTCTTCTTCTAGTCCTGTAATTGCTGCCCATGTTTTCCTGATTTTATCTGAATCATTTGTCTTAGATTTTCCAAATAATTCTATTCTGTTACACGTTTGAATGATAACACATTCATCTAGACCTGATTGACTTTTGAATTGTTCATACGCATTTTCTATGTCTTTTATTGTAAATTGCTCTAAAATGTGAATTGGTGCGTTACGAAAAGTAACACGTGCATTTATGATATTTTGATTCATTTCCAATTCCTCACTATTGTAATAGCTCGCTTTTCAGCTTTTTTTACCTGACCGTCTTTTATTAACTGATCAATCTCATTATCACTTATGATACTACGTAGACATTTTCTTCTTTGTTCTTGAGTGGATATTGATTCTTTGGCTATTTCTCTTGCCTTTTTTTGAATTTTGATTTGAGCAATATCTTCCTTGGTGATAATTTTTTTCAAAACCTTTTCAGATTTCTCTTTAATTTTTTTTGACATGGTTGGACTTTTACCTCCAGTAAAAATTGCCATCTGAATCATATTTTCAAAATCCATTATTGCGGGGTTTGAAAAATCACTATCGTCAGGATTATCTGAACTATATACTATGATCTTTTTCTTTTTTGCATCGTTGATGATTTTTTGATTAATTTTTTTATCATTTGTTGTTGTGATTACTAGATCTGGTTTAAATTCTGAAAGAAATTTTGTATTTGAAATTTTTTGTTTTTTAATTACAATTTTTTTTGTTTTAGATAATTTGTTAATTTGCGAATTCACTGAATCACTAATTACTGTAATCCTGCATCCTTGTTTGATTACAGAGTTGATTCTTTTTTGTGCCTCATTTCCTCCTCCGATGACAATTATTTTTTTACCTTGAAGATTCAGGTCAACTATCATCGATCAAAAGGACTTGGGTTTCTATTTATGTATTAAAAATCAACGCGTAAAATACCAGCTACATTTTTAATTGAATGGGCGAGTTCTTGAATTATTGACTTCTATTGATGACTCTGATAAAGAACTATTAAATGAGATTCAATGGACTTTTCCACTTGTAACAAGACCTTTTGATGCTATTGCTAAAAAATTTGATACTACTCCTGAAGAAATAAAAAAACGACTAAATCAACTCAAAGAAATTGGTGTCCTAAGACAACTAAGTGCTATTTTTGATACTCGCAAATTAGGTTATACTAGCTCTCTTGTAGCAATGGAGATTGAAGGTGATAAACTAGAATATGTTGCTAGCCAAATTAATCGTCATCCTGGTGTTAGTCATAATTATGAACGTGATCACCAATTCAATCTTTGGTTTACATTAGCTGTTCCACCTGGTTCTGATTTAAAAGAAGAACTTGAAAAATTCAATGTTCTAAAAGGAATTAAAAAAGTAAGAATGCTTCCTACTTTACAATTATTCAAAATTGGTGTTAAACTTGACATGGTAGATGACAAGAAACATGATGTTGCCCCTTCTGAAGAGAAAAAAGAAATCAAAAATGTAAAATTTGTTCCAACTGAAGAAGACAAGGACTTTATCCGAGAATTACAAAAGGATATGGAAATAATTGATGAACCATTTGTGAAAGCCGCTAACAATCTTGGAATTACTGAGAATGAATTATTTGAAAAAATGAAACATTATGAAGACATTGGAGTGATGAGAAGATTTGCTGCTATCTTAAGACACAGACAAGTTGGATTTACTGCAAATGGTATGATTGTATGGAAAGTCCCAGAAGATAAAATTGCCAAGGTTGGCGAAACACTTGGCTCATTTCCTCAAGTCAGTCATTGCTATGAAAGACCAACATATCCTGATTGGCCTTACAATGTATTTTCTATGATTCATTGTAAATCTCATGATGAGGCTCATGAAATGGCAAAGACCATTCAAGATCAAATTCATGTAGATGAATACCAAATCCTTTTCAGTTCACGTGAATTCAAGAAAACTAGAGTAGAATATTTCGTTGAAAATTCTTTTAGTTTAGAAGAAACGGTTCCTGCATCTTAGAATTCGTTTTTATCATGTCCTACGACATGAATTGTACAAAAATACTGATCATTCATGTTGCAATAGTATTGAGAAGCATCTCCACATTCTTTACATGGTGGCTTTTCATCTAATTCTGAAAGTTTAGTGTGGTATACTTTACTTCTAGTTGTAACTCCTGAATTCTTGTAAATTCTTGTTAGATTTGAATAATATTCTAATTCTTCAGGATTTAATTTCTGATAGTTTTTAATTTTTTTAATCATTGATTCCCATTTCTTGTATTTGCCTATTTTGGCAACTTTCATTCTTTCAATAATTTCTAGAGTTTTTTCTATGTCTATTGGGTTGTCCATTTACAAACTAATTTGCTTGAGGCGTTGCTTTTAATTCGTATGAAGGCCATGAATTGTATAATTCATCGACCTCTTTCATATCTGAATCTGAAATGTATTTGCCATCTGACATTTCTGCATACTTTACAATCTCTTCTTCACTTATCATAGTTGGAAGAACTGTTGCAAATCCTTTCTTTGTCATCATAAATTTCATTGCAAATTCTGTAATGTTTAATCCATTTCTTTCTGCAATTGGTCTGAATTGTTCCACTTTTTCTAATGCTGATTTGAGCCATTCTCTTTTTCTTACTGATCTGTGATCATTGTCATCAAATTTTGTATCTGCATTTACTTTTCCTGTAAGAATTCCTGATGCTTCTGGAACTCTAACTAAGATGCCAACATCTTTTTCTTCTGCTCTTTTCATTAATTCATTTCCTGGTGTCTGTTCTAAAATATTGTAAACTGTTTGAACTGCACTTAGATTTGGTCTGTTCATTGCTTCTAATCCTTCTGCAGTCCATCCTATTGCTGGTCCCAAAGCTACTTGATATGTTTTGATTGATCCGTCTTGTACAAAACTATCTAATACGTTGAAAATTGAATCGTCTCTGAGTTTATCTAATTTTGGATTGTGTAATCCATACATGTCTACATGATCTGTTTGAAGCCTTTCCAAACTATTTCTTAAAGCTAATCTTGTAAAATCTTCACTAAAATTCTGTGGAAGTTCTTTATGTCCAATTTGTTCTACTTCACTAAAATCATAACCATATTTTGTAGATATGACAATTTCATCTCTCATATCTTTGAATACTTCACCGATAAGTTTCTCACTTAATCCTTTTCCATACAAATCTCCTGTTTCAAAAAAGTTTATTCCAACATCATATGCTTTTTTTAGCATTCTTTTTGCTTCGTCTTCTTCGATTTTTTTACCCCACCAATCAAGTGCTATGGCCCATGCACCAAATCCTACTTCTGATACTTTGATGTCTGTTTTTCCAAGTTTATTGTATTTCATAATGCATTTCCTCTTGATTTATTGAAAATGAATGATTTTCTCATTTATGTTTATCCAAGATTTGCAACGCTGATTTTTGGTTTTTATAATTAATTTGAACATCTAGCCTAAACTAGTGATTAATGGGACGATATCTTTTTTGACACATACTATCATTGGAACGTCATTTTTGACATATTTTGATACTTCAGTTTCTCTTAGATCCATAATCAAATCTTGAAAATCCCTAATTTCGTCTACTTCAAATGCTAACATGAAATCTTCATCATGAATTCCAAAAGAATACGTTGTGTTT
>Ga0209992_10003689_pt1 | contig 12674 bp, 25 predicted proteins | sample 2SBtaG_2_FD_182564 | JGI IMG/M metagenome (GOLD analysis project Ga0209992, IMG submission 182564) | Deep subsurface microbial communities from Kolumbo volcano to uncover new lineages of life (NeLLi) - 2SBTROV12_ACTIVE470 metaG (SPAdes)... | ecosystem: Environmental > Aquatic > Marine >... | reverse complement strand
TTATCCAGAAATTGAGGCCGACAATGACTAAACAGGAAATACTGGAATGGCTTGAACGATTGGCGCAGTTTCGCACCGAATCGATTACGAACGAAACAGAGCGCGAACGCATGGCTGCTAACGAAGAGTTCAATACCGGGTTTGATTGGCTGATACGCGATCTCAAAACGGATCTAGAAAGCGAGGCAAATTGATGACTGTATTATCATTGCCCCATCCGTCAGCAGATTTGCTTGCGCCGTTCCTGGATTCACAAACCACAACCCATACACGTATAGCTTACAGCGCCGATCTACGGGCGTTTTTTGGCACGGATTTGATTACGATTAACCAGGTGACATCGATAGGTTTTGAAGATGTTGAGCAATACCGGAACGAACTGGTCGCGGAAGGTAAAAAGCCGACGACGGTGAACCGGTATCTCACCAGCCTGTTTGCGTTTTTTAAGCGATGCGTAGCATTGGGTTTGATTGCAACCAACCCGGCAGACAGTGCATTGGTAAAACGATTGCGGATGGCCGATACCTCAGTAGGCAAAGCGATTGCACCTGAACACATAGCCGAAATGATTAGCCTGGCAAGTAGGCACAACAACCGTTTGATTGCATTGCGCGACGTAGCATTGCTCAAGGTTCTGCTGTATGCCGGTCTACGGCGCAACGAGGCTTGCAATATGCAATGGTCTGACCTGATTGTCGAAGGCGGCCATACGATTGTTATACTGCGTGACACTAAGGCCGGAACCGATCAGCATGTAAAGCTGGCCCCTATTGTTGTCGAGGCACTCACCGCGCTGTCGGACGCATACGCCGGCCAGTTTGATTACGTATTTGTCTCGTTGCACCACAAGAGCAGATACGGCGATCAGATCAGCAGTAAGGCCGTGCGCGATGTAGTGGTGCGATACGGCGAGATGATTGGCCTAAAGATTACCACGCACCAGCTACGCCATACATGCGCCACGTTGGCAATGGAAGGTGGAGCCAAACCCCAACAGGTTCAATCGCATCTCAGGCATAAGGATATCAAAACGACCATGCGCTATTACACGGAACGCGATGCCCTATCGGACAATGCAACCGATTACATATCGATTGGAGCCGGGCAATGAGTGAGGAACTTACTTTAGGTAAACGCATCAAACAGGTGCGTGAAAGTATGGGGTTTACTCAAGTCCAGTTTGCTAAGTTGATTGCAGTAACTCAGCCATTTTTGGCGCGTTTAGAAACGGATAAGCAAGACCCATCTATGACGATTGTTCGCTTTGGTAGAATTAATTGCAACATTGCAGCCGTCGCACGATTGGTTTAAATTAGAATCACTTTCTTAGCCTCTGGCTGAGTTGAGTGTGTGCAGTCGCTGATCGGGTCGTCCGGTTGGCGGCTGTTTTTTTGTAAATCATGTAATGACATTGTATCTATATTGCTATACGTTTGCCGATTGGCAATTAAGATTGTCAAACTTTTTTTCAGCCAACAAACACCAATATGAGTTCATTTTCGCACCCGTTTAGTTGGTCAATTGTTTACCCTTGAATAACAATACCCCTACCTACATAGCGTTTCGATTACATGGTTGTCTAACTTTTGATTGTTTTTGATTGGCATAATGAACTCAAAGATGGGGTTGTTTTAGATTTGCAATATCTTTTGTGCATTGCTATTATACTCACCCCCACAAGGAGAATTTGATTATGGACGTGAGCAAAGCAGTGCAGAAAAACATACCGATATTACTGGCCAGAATGTCAATGTCTCAGGCCACACTCGCAACAAAATCCAATGTATCGAAAGCGTCCATACAGCGCATTACGCGAGGCGAGGTTTCACCTACATTACACACGCTGCAACAACTCGCCAGTGGGTTTGGTGTGTCTGCGGCGACACTGATAGAGGCTGGCCTGGATCGGAAATCATTGACGGGTGTCAAAAAAATAGATACGGCAATATCAGCCATATATCCAAATCTTTACAGAGGGGCGGATATTTTGAAAACCATTGGAAAATATTTTGCAGAGGACTACCGTTTAATATATGGTGACCAATGGCTAACCAGTCCTACACGCACTGGCCCAACAATAAAAGAGGAATTAATCAGCAACCAGTGTCGCGATGGTCACCCACCGATCATCACCATTAAGGCTGCGTGGCTAACTGGAGATCAGGTATTAATAAACTTGGATATAACGGACACGCACAATACAGCCGACCCGGTAGCCGTCGGGCTTAACGCTACAGCCTATGCACGGACAACCACGATTATTGATGGCTGGTCACTGGTGCATTCGGTGCGTGAAATCGTAGACGGAAAGCCTGTTAAGATTTTAACCCGGACGCTAAAATATTTGGACACAATAACGAGCTAACATAAAAATAGCCCACGCGGTGCGCTAACACCGTGTGAGCCGATAACCATCCACCATCTCGCAAAAGAAAGTAGGAAAGTATATGTGTAGATTACTGTATATACGTCCAGTAGTCAAGTGGTTTCGACTGCACGGCTACACACTCGCCCTCACCCTCACATCGCTATATGTCTTTGCGTTTCTGTTTGTGCCTTTCATCATGGAGGTGCTGAAATGACAGAAATGCGAACCTTTCCACCCAAATTAATTTTTGACAGTAAAATTGTTGAAGTAACCAAAGGCAAAGACAATCGTGGCGAACCCACTACCCTCTTGCCTGACGGCACGTCGCACGACCTGATCTTGAACTACGATGCGCCATTAGAAAAGGATGGTAAATACGGTGCGTATTATATCTATGCCGTAGACCATCAAGGCGTAACGCATACGATGTTTGCGAATCCGCGCCAGCATGAGGCGATACAGAATGCCGGAGGACATCGTGGCTCTACAGTGCATATCCAGTGCGACCGTGAGGAGTTCACCGGTAGAGACGGCACACAAAAATGGGCACCGGTCTGGACGGTTACCTGCACGGCTGCACCGAATACAACCGTAGACAGTTTCCTCGCCTCAGAACAGACCCAACAAGCCGCTCAACAGGCCACAGAACAACTCAAACCAACCGATACACCTCAACCACAAGCCGACCTGTTAGGGGGTGATCTATGAGCCTACCTGACGTTGGCTTTCGGCCTGACACGCCTACTGCTCTAACGATCATAGACTGCGCTGTTTGGCCGTACACCGTCCAAGCCGGAACCACGCAAGCCAAGTTCAAAGTTGATGCCCATTCTGCAATCTTGAAAGAGCTACAGCCGATGTCGATTGCTATAGGCGATACAATTCAGGTCACGGCCAGTAAGCGAACAGATGGTAGCGTAGCGTTTGCGGTTGAGATGATCGCACGGCATCGACCGGAACCCAATACCGAAGAACATGCAGAGTGGAAATTTGAAGGCATTGTGATGATGATGCGCCGTTGTATTGCCTCTGCAATTAACAACTGTAAGGCGAATAACCTGGAGCCTACATCTGAACTGGTAGGCCCAATGGCTACGTCCATGTTTATACAGTGCTGCAAAAGTTTCGATGTGAATTATCTGATCGGTGATCCGGATGACCTACCATTCTAAGCTGATCGTGCGTGGGGCCATGCCCAATCTCAATACCGTGATAGCTGCAACTAAACGGCACTGGTCGCACTACAGTAAAGAGAAAAAGCGTTGGACTCAGATGGTGCGCGTCGAGGCGTTGTCGCAAAGGATCACACCAATCACGCAACCCGTTTGGGTTCGCTCAGAATACTTCTCAAAAAACAGACGCGCCGATCCGGACGGTATACGCATAGCAGCAAAGTATATCCTGGACGGATTAGTTGAGGCACAAGTCTTACCCGATGACTCGCAGAAATGGATCATCGGTTTTGTGGATCGGTTCGACGTGGACAAAGATGACCCACGTATCGAAGTCGAACTAATTCCGGAGCCGGATGCACTATGAGCAACCAACTGCTGGTCGAGAAATCAGACGGCTACCTAATCAATGTCTACGCAGATCAGATCGTGGATGTTGTGCCGTCTGCTAAACCCGACCGACAACCGTGCGCCATTGTAATGCGATACGGTGATCCGGTGCTGTTAAGTGAAGAAACGAATGTGATACAAATCATTGAATGGTGGATAGAAAATTTGGAACAGTCACGCAAGCGTTCGGGGGCCGGAGATTCCGGCAACGCTTAGTGACTTGGGGGTGGGCTGCTTTCCTCTACGGCTCACCTCCACCTTATAAAAAAATGGAGGCAGTAATGAAAGAATACACCGCGACAACATTGGAACGAGCCAGACACGTCCTTAAAAAGTTTCCGCTTTCGGACGGTGCAAAAATGGCAATAGGTAAAGATTTGGAATACGGTTACACATGGGCGGCTACACCGGAAAACAAACGCGCATTAGTGGCGACTGTTGCTCCACGTAAACCGGGCGTGTTTACCGTTTTCACACACGATGGTCACACTCTAAATCTCACCGGCAATGCCCTAACCCAGATGATCGAAAATGCCCGAACCAGACACCGACACACAACCGCCCGTATTGACGCTTTCGCAACACGCCGCAATAACATTGCACAAAATGATCCAGGAAAAATCGCGCACGATACCGCCAGCACTCAACGTGAGCAACGAGATTACGAGGCTGGGTTGCGTAATACTTTCCGAATTGCTGGATGGGGCGACATGGAATTCACCTCTATTAATGAAAGCAATCATCGACCTGATCGAGGGCGAAGTGGAGTGGTTAAGGAAACAAACGATCTACGAACAATGGCGCGAGGAAAACAGACCCGTTCCGGCAAAACGATACCAGACCCGAGGTCCAGCACCAATGGAACTAACGACCCCAGCGTATCAACGGCTGAAAGAAGTCGGCCTATCCTACAACCACAAAACAAAAATGTGGTCTGGGTGGCAGACGGACGAGATGGTCATCACCGCAAACGACTTGTTGTCCGTGCAGGGCAAGCTGATTTGACGGGTGAATTATGAAACCGCGCAAGTATGGTTGGGCAGATAAAGCTGCTCCGTATAAAAGCTGGAGATACCAGTGGAACGTAAGTGGTGTGCATGATGTAGACCAGATCGAATGGCGCGGAGACTACCCTGTTGCAGTGCTGGAGTTGACGACTAATCCAATTATTAATCAGGCCGTGAAAGACCGGGTAGCGCATCGTCTCTGGTATCAGTTCTCTGGTCGCAAACTACGCCATGTAGCCAAAGCATTGCACGTTCCGTTTTACATCGTCCTTACAACAAATAACGCAGAAGAGATAAGCGTATGCCTACAACAAAGTCCAGACTCCGAATGGGCCGATATGCCAAGAGATGTCTACCGGCACTGGCTATCCTCGTTACAGCCATTGCGCTCTACAAAAGATACAAACGCAGCCAAAGCTACGAACAGCCCATAATATGACGGCCTACTATAACGAAAACGATAAACAAACTTGTGCCTGGTTGCGAGAACTGATCAAACAGGATCTAATCGCACCAGGTGACGTAGACGAAAGAGACATTAGAGATGTTAAAGCAGATGAACTTATTCGATATGCGCAAATTCACTTCTTCGCGGGCATCGGGGTCTGGAGCTACGCACTCCGAAACGCCGGATGGCCGGACGATAGACCCGTCCTCACCGGATCATGCCCATGCCAGCCATTCTCATCAGCCGGAAAAAAAGAAGGCACAAAGTCAAAAGCCCACCTCTGGCCGGAAATGTTTCGACTCATCGCCGGTCTACCAAAGAGCAAAAGACCGCCAACAATCTTTGGAGAACAGGTTGCGCAAAAAGCTGGTCAGGCTTGGTTCGACGCTCTACAAGCAGACTTGGCGCGAGAAAAGTACGCCGCAGGGTTGGTTGTTTTTCCAGCTTGTAGCGTCGGCGCACCGCATCTCAGGCAACGGCTCTACTGGTTTGCAGACAACGTGGAACAGTCCAACCGCGATGGACGGCAACAGAGGGCCACATGCCATAACGATGGACGAAAACGGCAACGCCCAACGGATCAGCAAAACGACCGGTACAAAGTTTGGAATGATACTGGTGACACAAAGCCAACTGACGGGGTGGCCAACGTGCAATGCAAGCGAAACCTGCGAGAAATTGGAGACAGTAGAAAAACGGAAACAGAGACGCAAGAAAGAAGGCAAAAGCGGAGGGCTGATGAAACTTGGCACAACAGTCCAACTGACGGGGTGGCCGACGGCGACAACAAGAGATTACAAGGGGGCAAACTCAGTAGAGAATACGATCAAAAAATTGGAGAGTGGCAAACGAGCGCACATGGGGCAACTGGCAAACCATGTGCCAGTGCAAATGACAGTGGACTGTCCGGCCCGATTAACGGCTACTGGCGAAATGCAGATTGGTTCTGGTGCAGAGATCAAAAGTGGAGGCCAGTTGAACCCGGCTCTGCCCCGTTGGTTGATGGGGCTTCCGCCAGAGTGGTGCGATTGCGCGGTTTCGGCAACGCCATCGTCGCGCCCCAAGCGCAAGCGTTCATAGAATCTTATCTGGAGACCGAAAATGCATAACCTACCCATACTTGGCACGGCACAAGTTTCACACATGTTTAGCATACCCGTTCGCAGACTTACTGCGTTTGCCGAATTGCAGATCGTCGATCACCACGACCAGCGACCCGGCACTGGCACGACCAGACGCTACAGCATAGCCAACCTTATGATGACTAAACTTGCGTCGAACTTGCAAGCGCTTGGCGTAGCTCCAAAAAAGCTATCACGCAAAGCAGAACTTTTAAATCACGGTATTGCCCGATTTCTTGACGAACCCAATCCATCGCGTTACATGTCGCTTTGGGTTGATTCAGATGCGGAAATAAAAGTATCGTGGCACACCAGCACAACATTCACGTATCCAACGTCCATACTGATCGATTTGAAAATGCTGCACGACGACGTAATGGACGCTCTTAATAAACAATCGGACATCCTATGCCAGATGAAATAATACTTGAGCGTGAGATGGTAATTGTGGTTGAGGTTACCGCTGAAATATTAGGCGAGAACCGTGCCGACACATTTGACGAGCCGGGTGAGTGCCAGTATTCCGGTGATGTAAAAGTAGTGTGGAACAACGAGGACATTACGAATAAGCTTGACACTGAAGACATGGAAAAAATCAGAAATCACATAGACGGAGAAATACAATATAGAGGAGCGACCAATGAATTATAGCCTACCGATGCTAACCGCTACCGAAGTGTCGGAGCGATATGAGATACCGTTACGCGCACTAAAACAATACGCAGAGTTAGGCATTGTTAAACTCGCTAAACCACATCCTGGCACCGGCACACCCAGACGGTTAAGCATCAGAAATATTGTTCAAGCCTATACCGCGTGGCATCTACAGATCATGGGCGTAAACCAAAAGAAAATCTCAACACTGCAAAAAGACATGATCTACGAAATCAATCGATTTCTTGATAACGTGGAGACAAATAATAAACACCTGATGCTATGGCCGTCCTACACAGACTTTGGCCCTCAAGTTGACGTTGGTCGCAGCGATACAACACGGCCACTTTTTATCGGGTCTGTAGCTATAAATCTTCGCACCCTTTATGACACTGTATTGGAAAAATTAGAATGGAGTGAACAATGATAAGCAGACGAATAATGCAAAAATTGTTTGGCATCCTGAGACGTTTGCATAGACGACAAAACACACTCACCACACCTGACTTAATTGAACTAAAAAAAGAAGTCTATGAGGTATTAAAATTGGCATGTCATCGCCACAGAAATTATCAGGATTGGCTCGACAGAGAAATAAATCAAATCAGACAAAACGAAAAAGAGGCAAGAAATGGATAAACGACAATTTCGAGATACGCACAACACACCTATCACGCCGGCACAACAACGGGTGCTGGATGTCATACGGCGACACTTAGAGGAACATAATCGAACACCGACCATCAGGCAGATTTGTGAAGAGTTAGGCTTGAAGTCCACATTCTCTGTCAGCACCCAGATAAACCGGTTACAGAAAAAGGGTCATTTAGCATACGGGCCAAGAGTTGCATTAAGTGACCGGTATCGAACGGTCGTATTGGAGAAAAGCGAATGACAGATAAAACAGACCAACTCAAGTTGCTGACCGTGCCGGAAGTGGCAGAAATGTTGTCGATTTCTATCAACAAAGTTTATGCACTGAAAGCAATCGGTGAATTGCCTTTTATTAAAATTTCTGCATCAACTCGCTTTGATTTGGCTGATGTTCAACAGTTTGTTGCCGACCGTAAACAAGGGGGCAACGGAATCGAACGGTAGCATTATGGTAGCAAACGGCCTACTTTAAACTAAAACAACCACCTACAAATTAATGTAAGTGGTTGTTTTATTTGGCTCCGGCGGTTGTATTCGAACCAACGACCAAGTGATTAACAATCACTTAACGTAGAGATTTAAGCTTTTAATAAAAACAACGACTTATGCACTTTGTGCTTGTATAGCAGTATAAAGATAGCTATATTTTCCTACGTAGCAACCCACACGCATACCGGCAAATGCTCTCTTATGGTAGCATTTCGGTAGCAAAACATGGAGGAAAGAATGGCTGCTAAAAAATATAATCAGGGCAGTGTTACTTACTTTAAGCGCGGAAACACTTGGACTGCCTATTGGCGACAAAATGGTATTAGAAAATGGAAGTCTTTAAAGTGCGAAAACTTGCATGTAGCAAAAATCAAGGCAAAAGAATTAAACGAGGCAATTGAAGGTGGCACATTTGATAAAGTGCAAGAGGTCAAAAAAAACAGAGGCGTAACTTTTGCCCAAGTTGCCGAAGAATACTTTAACGGCGATACGAAAGAAACCCCTCTACTTAAAAAAAGAAAACTCAGACCAGCTTGGAAGAAATCCGATGAAACACTAAAACAAGAACGGTCAAAATTAACGTGTCTTGCACCGGATCTTGGCAACATGCCAGTGCAGTCGATGACGGGCGAATTTATCTCTGATTATTTAGCAAAGAAGAGTAAAAAAGGTATACGTGGTTTGGAAGGTGGCTGGAAGGAATCTTCGCGCAATCGTTATAAATCTTTCATATCGTGCGTTATGCATCTTGCTGAACAAAAGAACTATATAAATCGTTGGCCTATGGATGATGTGATACACGTAGAAGAAGTTGTAGAAGAGAAAGAACCACTGACACAAAAACAGTTTGAAATGATGTTGTCATATTTACCCCCTTACGTGCGTGTCATTATGTGCTTTCTTCGTTATACAGGTATGAGAGCCAGTGAACTGCATAGCTTGAAATGGCGTGATGTTAAATGGCCTGACGACGGATCTATCGGCTACATACAACTACGAGCAGCTAACGAAAAAGGAACAAAACTAAGTAAGCGTGATGAAGGCAGAAAAATATACATGACCCGTTACATAAGTGAAAAGTTAGAAGAGATGCGAAGTGGAACAGAATGGCTAATTAACAACCGCAGAGTTATTGTATGGCCTTCTGATAAAAACCTTAACGATTTAATCATACCGCACATGAGCATTGCTAAAGCAATAGACAAAGCAGTTGCTATGTTGACCAAAGCTACTGAAAAATTTAAAGGCGAAAAAAGATGGACAATAGAGAAAGTTACACGCCATCTAATGCGCCATACATGGGCAACAGATATGGCGAAAAACAATGACGTAAAAGATAGCGTTTTGATGCGGATGGGTGGATGGTCATCGCATTCAATGATGATGCGCTATGCAAAAGAAGAAGACAACTTACAAAAAGAGGCCGTCAGCAAACTGGACGGATATGGAGATCCTGGAGATACCAATTTAGAAGTCATCAAATCAGCCTAACGCAAAAGCCGCACCGGGCGTGACAACACCCACACGGATTGCCACAAATAGTTAAAGCCCGGTACGGCCATTTGTTACTTAGCGTGGGCATCTACATAGGCTTGACCCAGCACATACGCTGCGGCTACCAGAGCAATGGGCCATGTGACCTCGACGGCACCGGTTCCGGCTGCTGCGCCAATGGCAGCGGTTACACCGAGTTTTCGGCTACCCAGTTTTTCCTTTAAATCATTCAGAAGTTTCATCGTTTTCGCTTTCCGCACTGGCATCCTCTTGTAGGCTCTCCAGTGCCGTTATTGCGCCGCTTTGGCGCTGTATCAGGGCGTTCAGTTCCGTGACTTTTGTTTGCGCCTCTTGTAGCATCTGTAGCGCTTCCTGACGGTTCGTTGTTAGCTCGTCGATTTTGTCTGCAACAGTTGATTCGGTCATCTCTCTCTCCTGTGGGTTTGTTAATTTTATCTATCGTTTTTTTGCTGTCTTTGCACTCTTACGAAACGCCTTCGCAGTAGGCGAACCTTTAGTGCCGGGTTTACGCATCTTCTCACCCGACCCACCAGCTATGCGCTTACGTTTGGCATGGATATTTGCATACAGTCCTCGTTTAGCCATAGATCACCACTTCGTTTTATGCGACCAATAACGAGCCGACATTTTGGATGGTTTGGAGTCTTGAGCATTGTGCCTGGCGTAGTAGGATTTACGCCGTGCTTTCTGCTTTGCCGTCTTTGGATTGCTTCCGGCCCCTCTTACACCTTGTTGCCCAAACCTGATAGTCTTCGTTTGACCGCCCGATTTAGCCACTACCACATGCGACTTGGTTTTGTGATTCGGAGTCCGCTTGGGTTTGTTGTACGCGCTGACCCCTGCTCTTGCAAGTTTTGGATCTCGTTTTGCTGGCATCACTTACCTCGCTTTTTATTCTTTGGCTTGGCCTTTTTTCTGGCTTTAGCAGCAGCTTTTTTTCCGCTTGACGTATATGGAAATTTCTGACCCTTAACCATTGGCATGTTAGCCTCCTTTATTAGTGTTAAGTAAGTCCAGTTCGCGTTCAATTCTTAATGAGCCTAAATCGCTGTTCGCTACATTCAGTAAAGTGCCTGATTTTATATTGCCGTTCTCATCTACGTGATAGACGTAAAACGTGGTTGATGTCAGCGATGTTTTGCTGATACGAGCTGGTCTACGATCTCCACCTACCTGTATGTAACAGGTTTGATTCTCATCGTATTTCGATCCAAAAAAGACCGTTGCACCGGCCAGTATATTTTCAATCGTGTTACGCAAAAACAGCAAAAACAAACCAACTACAAACAGCCAGCTATACTGCTCTATCAGCAGACCAATACCGGACTGTTCAGAAAATTTTTGTAGAGCCTCTGCTGCTTCTGTTTCCATCTTTTTTTGCCATCCGCGCTCTTGGACTACGCTTGTCTTTTAGACGCTTTCGGTGCAACAGTTTTTCCAACCACGACCAAAAGCGGTTCATTCTACTTGTGGCCGGAAGTAGCCTTATACACTTCAGCAAACATCACTGTCATCAGCCAAACAATGACTCCGTAGACCGCTTCGTGCGACCAAAATTCCATCCATTTTTTATCAGCACCGTTTCTCGCAAATGGAAACCCGATGGTATGCCAGAGTTGATATAGGATGGTTACACAAATTGTTGCACCTCCGGACCAGGCAGCAGCCTTCTTCGATTCATCAGCGGCTTTTTGCCGACGGCTTAACGTAATGATAGACCGCTTGGCAGATTTGAGTTCGCCCTTTAGTTCATCTCGGTCATGGCGATACTCTTTGGCAACGATGTTTTCGGATGACACCATTTTACGCAGATGGTCAATCTCTTTTACCGCCTCAACGTATAGCCTTCTTTGACGTTCCGCAGAGGGTATCTGCTCTGGAGGTGGATACTTATTCGGACTCATTACGCCTCCAGTGCTGTTATCCGCGCTTTGGCTGCATCAAGTTCTGCCTTTAACTCTTTTACCGCATTGACGAGCGCCCATTTAATTTCGCCACCGTCAAACTGTCTCAGGTCAGTGGTTTCGTTTGCATCGGTGTCATTAATTTTTCTTGAGTATTGTGTGACGGTATCAGGAAATACCTGCTCGACTTCTTGGGCTACAAGGCCAACATAAGTCTTACCATCAGCAGTCGTATCGGCTTTGCCGTTATACTGGTATTTGACCGGTCTGACGTTTGAGTTGCATAGTTCAGTTAAGCCAAGCGTATACTCGCCTGTTACTGTTTTGAGTCGTGAATCTGACGTAGCTGACCAATCTCCACCCGACGGTTTTTTAGGTGTAGAAGTAGCAATAACAAATGCACTGGAACCAGATGCGTACCAGTTAGCATTACCATCCGAATCCCAATAGGCAGCCGTAGTCCATGTGATAGTTGCATCAGCCGATGCTGACCCTGCACCATACCATGTGTGTGTGCCAGTTTGTTGTCTATATCGTGATGCCTCACCTGTACCAATGCGCTTATAAGCCGATGAATCGTAATAAACATTGCTCCACCATTCAGAATTAGTAGCATGTCCATCTTCGCCACCAATAAACATTTTCTCGCTTTGGACACCCGTGAAAGTCGTGTCGAAACTTGCTGCTGCTCCATCGGTGGAAAGAATTTTGTCATCGTATCGAAGGTTTGCTTCGCCGGCTATTGCGTTTGCACCCGTCACGGTTGGAATGGTTGTGGCCGTCGAGCCTGTTAATGCAGTGGCACTTACCGCTGACCACTCTGGAATAGACGAACCTTGTTTCAAGAAATGTCCGTTTGTGCCAGCACCCAGCCGTGCTAAAAATCCAGAACTGTTTCGGTAGTAAATATCGCCAGTGGCATCACTTCCTACTGCAAGTCCATAATTAGTTA
>Ga0209992_10003687_pt1 | contig 12677 bp, 14 predicted proteins | sample 2SBtaG_2_FD_182564 | JGI IMG/M metagenome (GOLD analysis project Ga0209992, IMG submission 182564) | Deep subsurface microbial communities from Kolumbo volcano to uncover new lineages of life (NeLLi) - 2SBTROV12_ACTIVE470 metaG (SPAdes)... | ecosystem: Environmental > Aquatic > Marine >... | reverse complement strand
ACCATCTTGACGATCTGGGCCAACATGGTGTCGGCGCCCACCCGCGTGGCCCGGAACGTGATTGCGCCGGCGCCATTGACGGTGCCACCGACAACCGTGTCGCCGGCGCCCTTGGCAACCGGCAGCGGTTCGCCGGTGATCATGCTTTCGTCAACGTGGGATGTGCCGCCCTCGACCGTGCCGTCAACCGCGACGCGCTCGCCCGGGCGAACATGAATGACGTCGCCGACGACGATTTCGCCGATATCCACCTCGCGCGGGGCACCGTCGCGGTTCACCCGGGCCGTGCGCGGCTGCAGCCCGGCCAGCTTGCGAATGGCGTCCCCTGTACGGCCCTTGGCCCGCGCTTCCAGCCAGCGCCCCAGCAGGATCAACACCACGATCACCGCCGCGGCCTCGTAATAGACATTTGCCGTGCCCGCCGGCAGCAGGCCCGGCGCAAAGGTCGCCACCAGCGAAAAGCCATAGGCCGCGGCGGTGCCCAGCGCCACCAGCGAGTTCATGTCCGGGGCCGCCCGAAGCAGCGCCGGCACCCCCTTGGTATAAAAGCGCCGCCCCGGTCCGAACAGCACCAGCGTTGTCAGCGCGAATTGCAGCAGCCAGCTGGTCTGCAGCCCGATCGTGTCGGCAATCAGCCGGTGCATACCGGGAATGAAATGGCTGCCCATCTCCAGCGCGAACACCGGCAAGGCCAGCAGACCCGCGATCAGCGTCAGCCGGCCCAGCCGCGCCGCCTCTTGTGCCTTGCGGGTCGTGTCGTCGCCCTGATCGCGGTCGTCAGACATGGCCCGGGCCGGATAGCCGGTTTCGCTGATCCTGCGCCCGATCTCGGCGCGGGTCGTGGCGCCGTCGACAAAGCGCACCTGCGCCGTTTCGGTCGCCAGATTGACCCGCGCCGCGACAACCGCGGGCAGGGCGGTCAGCGCCTGCTCGATACGACCGACACACGAGGCACAGCTCATCCCCTCGATGGCAAACTCGGCCACGTCGGTCACAGCGGGATAGCCGGCCGCAGACAGCGCGTCGGCCAACGTGCCTGCCGTCGCCGGGTCATCGAACCGCAGCTGCGCCGATTCCGTGGCCAGGTTGACCGCGGCTTGCTCGACACCAGGCACCGCCCGCAGCGCCTTTTCGGCCCTCCCGACGCAACCCGCGCAGGACATTCCGGAGATCTTGAGTGTCAGGGACCGCGTTTGAGACATGAGTCGTCGCTCCTCAGAGGGGATTCGTCCGATATCTAGGGTCTCCAGTTACTGGAAGGTCAAGCCGCGACCAAAGATATTTTCCCGCCTCCGGGCCCGGCCAGCCATACAGCCGCCCCGGGCGCCGGCCCGGCGCGCCCGGCGCAAATCACGCCCCGTCCCAGACAACGCGAAACCCCATGTGGCTGGTGGTGCTGTCCGCCGAATTTCCGGTGCGCGCCGCAATGCGGTAACGGTAGCAATAGCTCTTGTGGCACAGAAACGACCCCCCCTTGATCAGCTTGAACCCCTGCATGCGCGCCTGTTGCGCCCTGGCCGCCCGCTTTTGCGACCGCACCCGAAACGGCTCGGCCGTCCATTCCCAGACATTGCCGCACATGTTGTACAGCCCAAACCCGTTGGCCGCGAACGACCGCGCCGGGGCGGTGGCGGCAAAGCCATCTGCACAGCTGTTGTGCCGGGGAAAGCGGCCCTGCCAGATGTTGCAGGGCTGAAAATCGCTGTCGTCAGGCTCGCGCGTGCCCCATGGAAAGCGCACGTCGCCCAACCCGCCCCGGGCCGCATGTTCCCACTCGGCCTCGGTTGGCAGGCGCCCGCCGACCCAGCGCGCAAAGGCCCGCGCATCGTTCCACGACAGATGCACCACCGGATGGTCGGGGTCCCAGTCGCGCCCGGCCGTGCCGGGGCCGTTGATGTCGCGCCACGTGGCGCCGTCGACCCGGCGCCACCATTCGACGTCGGCCACGCCCAGCGTTGGCCCGACCGCCGCATCGACCTGGTCCCAGAACACGAAGCTCCAGCCAAAGCGCTCGGCCTCGGTTTCCCACCCGGTGCTGTCGACAAAGTCCGCGAACTGCGCGTTGGTGACCGCGGTTTCCGCCATCCGGAAACGGCCAAGCCGGCGCGTCCGCAGCGGCCCCTCGCCGTCCTGGGCGATCAACGGCTCGGCCGTGCCGATCAACGCCATGCCCCCCGGAATATCCCGCGCCGGCGGCCGTGGTCCGCCGCCCCCGGGCAAACTTGCCACCGCGCCCGCGCCGCCGCGCGCCGGGGCGCAGCACAAGCTCTTGCCGCCGATCTGCTCAGACACGCCCAATACCCCTACTTCTGTCGGAAAATATCCTCGGGGGTCCGGGGGCAGACAGCCCCCGGCGGCCAGCCGGGTCGCGGCCTCGGGTCACTTTTGCAGGTCATCCAGAAGGTCCAGCAACTGTTCCAGCTTTTCCGGCCCGATCCGCGCCTCGATCGCGCGGGCTATGTCGCGGGCCTCGTCGGCGTTGGCCGCCAGAATCGCTCGGCCCGCGGCGGTGATCGTCAGCGTCTGCCGCCGCCGGTCGCGGCTGTCGGTGGCGCGGGTAATCAGGCCGCGTTCCGACATCGACTGAACGATGCGGGTCTGGCTGGGCAACAGCAGGCCCGACCGGTCGGCCAGCGTGGTTGCATCCAGCGGACCGTATTCATCCAGCACCCGCAGGATGCGCCACTGCTGTTCGGTGATGCCCGATTTCGACAGCATGCGCCGGATCGGTTCCATCACTGTCTCGCGGGCCCGGATCAACGCCATCGGCAGCGACCGGGCGGTCGCGGGCAGGGCAGAGGCGGGCCGTGTGTTGTCGTCCATGCGACATGTCTACAACCCCGCGGCGGGCGATGACAATTCAACTGCGCCGCAATTCTGCCCCGGCCCCGGGCGGGCGGCTTCGCGAATCGGATGCCAGCCGCCATTGTCGGGCCCGTCCGGCCCGCGCGCCGCCAAAGCAGAACGAGGACGAAAATGCCTGCCCCGGAAAACAAACTGAAAACGGCGCTCGCCGCCGGCAAGCTGCAGGTCGGCGCCTGGCTGGGCCTGTCTGACGCCTATGTCATGGAAATCTCGGCCGCGGCCGGTTTTGACTGGGTCACCATCGATGGCGAACATTCGCCCAACCAGACCCGCACCACCCTGGCCCAGCTTCAGACGCTGGCCGGGCATGCCTGCCACGCCGTTGCCCGCCCGGTCGCGGGCGAGGCGTGGATGCTGAAACAGCTGCTCGACCTCGGCGTGCAGAATATCGTCGTGCCAATGGTCGAAAGCGGCGACGCGGCGCGGGCACTGGTGCGCGCGGTGCGCTTTCCGCCGCGCGGCATCCGTGGCGACGGCGCCGCGATCAGCCGCGCCGGCGGGTTCGGAACGGTTCAGGACTATCAGACCACGGCCGACGCCCAGATCATGCTGCTGGCCCAGATCGAAAGCCGCGCCGGCTGGGCGGCGCTGGACGATATTCTTGCGGTCGACGGTATCGACGGTGTTTTCGTCGGGCCGTCTGACCTGGCGGCGGATCTCGGGCATCTCGGCCGCCCGAATGCGTCCGAACCGCGCGCGGCGGCGCTGGACATCGTCGCGCGCACCCGCCGGGCCGGCAAGATCGCCGGCATCCTGTCGCTCGACATGGCCTATGCCGCGCAATGCGTTGCCGCTGGGGCGACCTGTGTTGCGACGGCGATCGACGCCGTGAGCTTTCGCGACGCCATGGTCGCGGCCGCCGGTGCGGCGCAGCGGCTGAAATCGTAGCGACTTGAGATGAATCAATGATCGCCGGCGCGTTGCGGGCGACAGTGACGACCAGAGCACCGGTCGAGAGAGGGCAGACAGTATGGCTGTAACCCAACGGCAGATCGCCCTGATCCGGGCGAGCTTTGACGGCCTGCGTGGCGACATGCGGCCACCGTCCGAGCAATTCTATACGGCACTGTTCCGGCGTGCGCCGCAACTGCGCCCGCTGTTTCGCGAAGATCTGGAGGGGCAGGGCATGAAATTCATGTCCACGCTGGCGGTGATCGTGGACAATCTGCATGACGAGGCCGATCTGGCCGAGCGCTATGTCGAACTGGGCGGCAACCACGCCACGGTTGGCGTGCACGTGCGGGATTTCGATACCATGCGCGAAGCGCTGATCGACATGTTCCGATATCTGCAGGGCGACGCCTTCGACGCCGAGACCGAGGCCGCATGGCGGGTGGCTTATGACGACATGGCCCGCGCCATGATCGGCAGCGGCGGAATATCCTGACGGCCCGTCGCCGGGCTGCGGCGTTTCGCGGTAAACCGGTGGCAACGGGCATCGCCTGACGAGGTGACGTCCGTTATTTCAGGCAGCGTCTGGCGTTTCAGGATCGGCGCGCCGCGCCTAGTGGAACAAGCGCATCGACGCGCGGTCGGCATCGCTGCCGCCGGTGATGTCGACCTTTGTCGCCTCGGCCGCCTTGGATTCGACGTCACTGATCGCGGCCTTGATCATTTCGTCCACGCCGCGCCGTCGCATCCGGCTGGGCGTATGCGGCTCGCTCATGCAGACCGACACGCCAATGGGCTGTCCGTCGGGATAGCACAGGTCCATTTCCAGAAGATTGGCGCTGAGCTGGTCGAAGAAATCTTCGGCAAAGCGCGCCTGACCGCCGACCATGGCCAGCACCAGGTAATAGCCGCTGCCAGCATAGGTGAAATGATACTTGCCGCCTTGCAGGCAGTCGGCGACGGCATCGCCAACGTCGGTGACGAAATTCACAAAGTCGCGGCCCGACAGCCGGTTGAACACGTTGGTGATGTTGGCGACCTTCACGGCGACAAGCTCGCCGAAATACGTGTCGCCGCGGCGCAACTGCTCGAGATAGTTCTTGAAGGCGTGGAATTTCAGGTGGCCCGGCATGTCGTCGAAGGCCAGGGCGTCTTCCAGATCGACCGCAGGCTGAAAGTCCCAGTCGCTGGTGACACTGGCCAGTTCGCGCTCGGCCGCTTCCTTTGATCGGGTCTGGTCAATCAGCGTCTGCGCCATGTTCAGGCGGGCGTTCAGCTCGACGGTTTCGAACGGCTTGGTGATGTAATCGGTGGCGCCGGCATCAAAGGCGCGCTCGATATAGGCGCGCTCGCTCATGGCGGTCAGCATGATCACCGGGGTTTTCTGATAGCCGGGAATTTGCCGGAAGGCGGCGCAGAACTCGACGCCGTCAACCTCGGGCATCTGGATATCCAGCAGGACGCATTCGAACGGCTCGACGGCATCGCGAACGGCAATCATGCCCTCGTTCGCGCTTTGCGCGGTCACCACCTGTTCGTGGCCAAGCGCCACCAGAGCCAGGCTGAGCACCTGGATGATGAACGGATCGTCGTCGACTGCGAGAATACGCATTTGCAGATCCTAGTTGACGGAACGTAAACCTGCCTTGGCCTCGAACGTTCCTGGTGTCCCCGTCGTTAACCTTGTTGGCGAAAACCGGCATTTCTTGGGCGCGACCATGGTGAATCCTGCACCAGTTGGCGGCGCGTCGGCGGCTATTTCAGCCGCTCGAATTCCAGCGAGAACGTGGTGCCGACGTCGGGCGTGCTGACGTAGTCGATGGTCCCACCATGGGCGAGGACGATCTTTTCGGTGATGTTCAGTCCCAGCCCCGAACCCTGGTGCGACCGGTGGTCCGAACCATCGACCTGAGTGAATTTGCCAAACACCATCTCGCGCGAATTGGGCGGTATGCCGATGCCAAAATCCTGAATCTCGACCCGGGCCGTTTCACCGTCGGCGTGGACCGAAACCACAACCTCGTGCCCCGGCTTGGAAAACTTGATCGCATTCGACATCAGGTTGGTCAGAACCTGGGTCATCCGGCCGGCATCAGCGCTGATGAACAGCTCGTCCATGCTGAAATTGACCCGGATCGCATTATCGGTGCGCTCGCTATAGCCATGCATCATGCCGACGGCTTCGTTGATCAGGTCGCACAGGTCGACGGCCGCGAAATCATAACGCATCTGCCCCGACTCGATTTTCTGCAGGTCCAGAAGGTCGTTGATCAGGTCGCTCAGCCGCTTGCTGTTCTTGAAGGCGATATCGACGATCTCGTTGGTCCGCTCGGGTGAATCCGCGAAAGCGCCAGTTCTCAGCACGCTCAGCGACCCGTGGATCGACGTCAGCGGCGTGCGCAATTCATGGCTGACCACCGACACGAACTGCGACTTGATCTCCAGCGCCGCGCGGGCCCGGTCACGTTCCTTGCGCAGGTCGTCCAGCTGGTCGAGCCCGGTGCGGTAAAGCAGCAGGAAGATGCGCGAGCATTCGATGACGAAGAACAGCACGAAGATGACCGTGACCAGTTGCAGCCACAGGGTCGAATCCCACCCCGGACGCACCAGCATGAGGTCGCGCGCCGGAATATAGATGAACACCAGCCCATACAGCACCAGCCGCACCAGCAGGACGCGGGGCAATTGATGGTTGTTGACGGCCGCAAAAAGCCCGGCCGCGAACAGGAAGAACAGCGGCGTGAGATGCTGCGACGGCCCTTCGAGATGGGCCACCGCGATGGTGAATCCCGCGACGGTCAGCGAACTGAGGGTCGAGGTCAGCAACAGTGTATTGTGCAGCCGTTCTGCCACTTGTCGCCTGCCGTCGGCCCAGGCGCTGGCCCGATTTACGACCCGCATGTCGATCCATTCGGAAAGTTGCAAAAGAATGATGAAGATAAGGGACATGGTCAGGTTGTAGTAAAATGCCGTCAGAATGCCGGCGCCGATATACATGCCCTGGCGCTGCCAGGCCAACATGCGCGCGCCGGCGCAAAAGTCCTTGATCTGCTTTTCAAGCCGGGGCGTCGAAATCTGGCGGCCCAGGATCAACAGCCACGACCGCCGCCACCATTTGTTCAGCAGGCTCCGCCCGGATTGCCGGACCGATCTTCGGGTCACCATTCTGGATGTTGGAACGCTGAACATCGCACCTGCAGCCTGTTGCGCCCGGCCGGTTCGCGACCGGGCAGTACCAAATTGACGTGAACGTGATAGGCGGCGACTGCGCCGATTTTTGGGCCGATTTGCCTAAATCTTTCGGAAAATCAGTGGTTTCCGCGACGTAAGGCGGCTTAGAAAGACCCGCAAACACAGAAAATCGCAGGGTTTTGGAGACGGCACAATCGGCAGACATGGCGCCATACTGGTGCAACAAAGCCACAATCGCACTTGTGGCGATCGGGTTGGATTCTGCCAATTGTGGTAAAAGCGTCAAACCATTGGGGTGCAGCCGCCCGGGAATGCGAAACAGTTCGGGCATTTTTCGGGCAGAAATCAACTTTTCGTGGACAAACCTGTGGATAAATCCCTGGCAATCGTGCGTTAATGGTTAATACGAAGGCATTGAGCAGTCCCTTCCGATAATCGGGACGACGGGTTCGGCCAGGCAGCTTGCGGGGCAACTGGACCGGACAATCACCCACCGCGCGTCTTGCGGGCGGCTGGGCTGTTGATGTCGGCGCGACTGTTGGGGGTTTGCCGCTTTGGCGGCGCATCAGGGGGTGAAAGGGCAAATGCGGGTAACATCGCTGTCTTTCGAGAATATGCACGAGCATGGCGAGTTGTTCATCAACTTCCTGCGCGCACGCAAACGCGCGTTCATCGAACGCAACAACTGGGACCTGCCCGAGGCCATGGGTATGGAATATGACCAGTATGACACGCCGGCCAGCCGATGGATCGCGGTTCACGAGGGCGACAAGATACTGGCAGGCGTCAGGCTGACACCGACGACGGCCCGCTGTGGAATCTACTCTTACATGATCCGCGACGCTCAGCTTGGGCTGGTGGATTCGATCCCCAGCGATCTTCTGGATTTCGAGGCGCCCATCGATCCGCAGATCTGGGAATCGAGCCGTGTTTTCGTGATGGAAAGCGTTCCTGCGCGTCTGCGCACCCGGGTGCAGGCCGCGATGATGCAGGGCTTGATCGACACCGCGCGCGACTTGCACGCCCGCGTCGTGTTCGGCCTGGTGCCGGCGGTCTGGTCGCGCTGGATCGGGCGGCTTGGGCTGATCGCCCGGCCGGTGGGTCCGGTGCTGAACATTGACGGTTGGGAAACGCAGGTGGCGTTGATGCATCTGCAGCCCGCCGACGACGACGCGGTTGCCGATGCCCGTCCGCCATGGCTGAAATCGAACTGGATGGCGGCCGGACAGGTTTCGCCCGCCCCCGAGCCGACAGCCAAGAAGCCCGAGGTTGCCAAAGCCGACGGGCCGGGCGCCCACGTCTGAGCCCGGTCAGTGCCCGGGTGACGCCGATTCACTGTCGCTGAGATAGTTGCGCAAGAGCGCCTCGTAATCGTGGCGCTGGGCCTCGGATGCGCTGGCCCCCGGGCCGCGCCCCCGCTGATGGTTAAGCTGCTCGGCCTTTTGCTCGACCGCCTCGATGGCCTTGCGAAAAGCGTAAAGGGCGTTGCGCTTGCGCAGCGTGGCAAGCGGCACCGAATCGCCAAGAACCATATCCAGCGGCTGCAGCCCCAGCGACGCCAGATAGCCACCGGCGGCATGTGCCGCTTCGGCAAGCCTCTGGTCGAACGCGACCATCTTCAGCTTGCGGCCGTTCCAGTTGAGCCCGAGAAACACGCCATTGCCGCGATAGCTGAACAGGTGCCCCTGTTCCTGGCTGGCGTTGGAAATCACATTGGCGGCCACGTTCAGCAGCTCGCGGAAATCGGGCGCGGCAAGCTTGGCGTGCATGTCGTCGATATCGGTGATCTTGACCGCATAGACCGACGACAGCAGCAGGCTGGCCCGCGACATGGCCATGACGTAATTCTCGAACGCAAAGTTGCCGATCGAGCGGCTGACCCCGTGGATTTCCAGCGCGTCGCCCAGGCGGAACATTGGCGGCTCGGGGGTTTCGTCCTTGGTCTCGGGCGCGTCGGCGGGCGTTGCGGGCACATTCTGCAGCACCTGCTCCGTCGTGCGGGCGGCGGCGACACTCAGCCTTGTGCCCAGCTCCATCAGGTCGAAAGGTTTGGTGATATAGTCGGTCGCGCCCACAGCAAAGGCGCGTTCGATATAGTCGCGGTCCGACATGGCGGTCAGCATGATGATCGGCGTGTCGGCAAAGCGTTCGATGGTGCGGATATGCTGGCACACGGCCACGCCGTCGCGGCCGGGCATCTGGATGTCCAGCAGGAAGATGTCGAAATCGTCCCGGGAGGCGTCAAGCATCGCGATGGCCTCTTCGCCCGAACAGGCGGTCGTCACCCGATCGAAGCCCGAGATCTGCAGAGCATGCCTCACCAGCGTGAGGATTTCCCTGTCGTCATCAACCGCAAATACTCGCATAGCCCGCGTCCGGCGCAGCTTGGGGCCGGTCCCATTGTTACCGATCGACGGATAATCCGCCGTCAACGCCAGTATTCGCATCGCGATAGGTCATTATTGAGGCCCCAATGGGGCGCGGTGCGAAAATCTTCATGCTTCGGGCGGAACCATGGCGACGGCGCCCCGAAGGTCGGCCACCCCCGGCGGCATGTCCGGGGGCGGCAGGTTTGTGCTGTGGCAGATCGGGTCGGCTGGCCCTGTCGCTGGCCGGGCGGTCAGGCGGTTTGCAGCACCCTCTGGAAGCGGGTCGTCACCAGGGTGTCGCCGGCCACGGCCTGCAGCTTACCGGAAAAATCCTGGAAATAGCCCTTGCTTTGCAACAGCTTGACTGTCTCTGGCCTGTCCCAGCGACCGACGTGAACCCGCCCGGCACCTTCCATGGCGCGCTGCACCTCGTAGGTGAAGCTGCCGGCCATGTCGGCGTCGGCATTCACGGCGGCGACAAAGGCGCCGACCGCATCCAGCCAGACCTGTTCGTCACCGCCATAGTCATAGGTTATGCATATCCCGAATTGCACTTTTCTGCCTTTCTTTGGTCACGCCATGCTGCGGAACAGGCCCTGGCATATCACCATTATGACAAGCGCGACGATCCAGTATCCAAGATTGATATTCGCGGCCCTGGACGATGCCCGCCCGAACAAGGTGCCGGCATAGGCCAGCACGCCGAAAGCCAGTGTCGCAAGGATGACGGTCAGCAATGCGTCGGTCTTGGCGGTCACACCGACAAACCAGCTCATCAGCAGCAGGCCCAGCGCCTGCGCGCCCATGGCCTGCATGGGCATTTCGCTGGCGTCGCCCAGTTCAACCCCCATGTCTTCGGCCCAGCGTTTGCCGAAAAGACGGGGCGAAAACCACAACCACCCCACCAGAAACGAAACGACGGCTCCGACGATGACGCCAAGCCAGCTGATGTCAGCAGTGATTTCTTCCATGGTAGCTCTCCCGTTCCACGCCATTTGCGGCGCCGCGTCTTTTTAGCACATTCCGGCGCAAAATTCGCGGGTCCCGGCCGGGGCCGCAGGCCAACGCGACCCGCGGCACTCGAGGCTGTTACATGTCGATGGCCTCGGCGACCTCGACTGTGCCATCGTCGATCATCGGGCAGCCCTTGGCGATTTCGCAGGCCTCTGCCATCGAGCCCGCGGTCACCAGCGAATAGCCCGACACGGGGTTGGCGCCGCCGCCTTCGGCCACACCCGACGCCGATACCGTCATCGACAGCCCGGCCGGGTTGCCGGCGTCGACCACCGCCGCGCCAAGCCCGCTGAACCAGGCCTCCCATCTGGCCATGACCTGTTGGCCTTCTTCCGGTGTCTCGGGCACTTTTCCGCCGTGATAGGCAAAGATATACTTGGGCATTTCTTGTTCCTCCCGGTTGCGTTGTAACTGTCAGGCAAATTCCGCTTCGAGCTTGCGCAGCGACGATGTCCAGCCCAGCTGGTGGTTGTCGCGGCTTTCCGCGTCGGCCAGGTCGTCGTGGCGCAGCAGCATCCGCGTCCAGCCGTTTCCAGCGTCTTCCAGCCGGATCATGACGTGGCTTTCACGGCCGCGCTGGTCGGCGTCGTCGTGCCAGCCCCAGGTAAAGGCCACCAGGTTCGGCGGGTTCACCTTCGTCACCTGCCCCGACACCTTGAAGCGTTTGCCGTCAGCGTTCTGCATCACGGAATGCCAGGCGCCGGTGCGGGTGAAGTCCAGAGATTCTTCGGTCAGATGCGTGCCCTCGGGGCCCCACCAATGCAGCAGGTTCTCGTGGCGCGAGATAAAGTCGAAGACGGTCGCGACCGGGGCGCGAAAGCGGCGTTCCAGCTCGAGCAGGCTCATTTGCGGTTCATCTCTCGGGTCAGGGCGGCGTCAAGGCGGCTCAGGCTCGCCTCCCAGAAATCGCGGTGGCTGATCGTCCATGCGCCCACGGTCTCGATCGCCTGCGGGCGCACCGAATAGATGCGCCGCTGCTTGTCGGCGCGCCGCTGAACGACGCCGGCATGCAGCAGAACGTTCAGATGGTGCGACATGGCCGGCGCGGTCATCGCAAAGCCTTCGCGCAGCCGCGCCACCGGCAGCTCGCCCTCGTTCATCAGCCGGTCGACGATGGCAAGGCGGGTCGGGTCGCTGAGGGCCGAGAATATGCGGGGCAGGGCGGACATGATCTCAGGTTAAGGAAACGTTTAATTAAAAGATACTCAAATTATCGTGATCCGAATATCCCGGTTGCGGCCGTGGCGCCGTGGCAGATAGCTTTGCTGCATGACGATACGGCGGTTCGCGTTCTGCCTGATCCGGCAGGCATCAGGTTTGACGCGCGGCGCTTTGGTCCAGCCTTGGAGAGCAGCATGAACATTTCCGGATCCCATGCAATCGTTACTGGCGCAGCCAGCGGGCTGGGCGCGGCCACGGCACGACATCTGGCCGGGCTGGGCGCGCAGGTTTCCCTGTTCGACCGGTCCCGCGACGCGGCCGGGGCGGTCGCGGACGAAATCGGCGGCACCGCCGTTCCCGTCGATGTGTCGGACGAGGCGCAGGTCGAACAGGCGGTTGCGGCCGCCGTCGCCGCCCATGCTGCGCCGCGCATCGTGGTGAACTGCGCCGGCATCGCCACCGGCGCGCGTATCGTCGACCGCCAAGGCACCCTGTCGGTCGATGCCTTTCGGCGCACGCTGGACGTCAACCTGATCGGCACCTTTATCGTGATGAGCCATGCCGCCAGGGCGATGATGGCGGGCCCGGCCGACGCCAATGGCGCGCGCGGCGTGGTTGTCAACACGGCGTCGGTGGCGTGGCAGGACGGACAGGTCGGGCAGACGGCCTATGCGGCCTCGAAAGGCGGCGTCGCGGCCTTGTGTCTGCCGGCGGCGCGCGAACTGGCGCGTTTCGGGATCAGGGTGATGGCGATTGCACCGGGGGTGTTCGATACCGCCATGGTGGGCACGTTGTCGGACGAAATCGTTGCCGGCGTCGCGGCCAACATCCCCTTTCCGTCGCGGCTGGGCGTGGCCGACGAATATGCGGCGCTGGTCGCGCATATCGCCGCCAACGACTATCTGAATGCCACCACGATCAGGCTGGACGGCGGCGTGCGCCTGCCGCCGAAATAGGCCCCGGGTCGGCCGAGGCGGTTCGGAAATTCGACGAAGGCGCAGGAGTCGGTTGCCGGCCCGTCTGCGGGCCCGGAACATGCGCTGGCATCAGTTGTGGCCTGGAGGGGCGCAAGCGCCGCGCGTCGTTCCTGGCGGTTTTGCTGATCGTGCGGCTGCGGATTGCCAAAGGCGCGGGCGTGGCGCGGGCGCGGGGCCACGGGCTGCTGGGCGCAAACCCTTGATGAAG
>Ga0209992_10003683_pt1 | contig 12685 bp, 13 predicted proteins | sample 2SBtaG_2_FD_182564 | JGI IMG/M metagenome (GOLD analysis project Ga0209992, IMG submission 182564) | Deep subsurface microbial communities from Kolumbo volcano to uncover new lineages of life (NeLLi) - 2SBTROV12_ACTIVE470 metaG (SPAdes)... | ecosystem: Environmental > Aquatic > Marine >... | reverse complement strand
AAAAAGAGAATCTACTTCTATTAGTGGTGGTGAAAAAACACTTGCAGCAATTGTATTTGTTCTTGCGTTACAAAAACTCAAACCTTCTCCTTTCTATTTATTTGATGAAGTTGATGCACATCTTGATGCACCTAATGCTGAAAGATTGTCTACCATTCTGGAGGAAAGATCAAAAGAAAGTCAATTCATTATGGTTTCTCTAAAAGATTCAGTTATACAAAAAGCAAAATTGATTTATGGTGTTTTCCCAAAGAATGGAGTTTCAAATGTTGTAACCTATAAGGATAAACGTGTACCTTCTGTTAAGACTAGTTAACTGATTTCCACATGACATGCTGAATAATGCTCATTTTCTACTTCTTCTAAATTTGGCTCAATTGAACACTTTTCAATTTCATATGGACATCTGTCTCTAAATTTACATCCTCCAATTTTTTTAATCCCGGATGTTTCTTTAATCCTGATCATTCTATCTTTGTTTAAATTTTCAGGATTTGGTTCTGAAATTGCATCAATTAATGCCTGAGTGTATGGATGTTTTGGATTGTCTAATACTTGGTTAATTGGACCTCTTTCAACAATTTTCCCTAAATATAAAATTCCAATACTTTGACCAAAATATTTGGCTGTTGCTAAATCATGTGTAATATAGATAAATGAAATATTGTATTTTTTTTGTAATTCTCTCATTAATTCTAACACCTCAGCTCTAATTGAAACATCGAGCATTGATACTGGTTCATCAGCTAAAATGATTTTTGGTTTAATTGCTAAAGCTCTAGCTAAAACTACCCTTTGCCTTTGTCCACCAGATAACATATGCGGATATTTTCTACTAATTTCTTCAGCTGGTTCTAGTTTAACTTCTTTCAATACTTCGATCACTCTACTGTTTATTTCCTCTTTATTCATGATGTTGTGAATTTCAAGTGGTTCAGAAATAATATCTTTAATTCTCATTCTGGGATTAATTGAATCATATGGATCTTGATGAATCATTTGACAATTCATTCTAATTTTTTCTAAATTTCTTTTTTGATTATCTATGTACTGTTGCTCAAAAATAATTTTTCCTGAATCTGCTTTAATTGATTTTAAAATTAGTTTTGCTATTGTTGATTTTCCAGAACCCGATTCTCCTGCCAATACAAAAACTTCTCCTTGTTTTAATGAAAATGAAACATCATCTACAGCTTTAACTGTGGAAGTTTCTGATGTAAAAATTTTCTTTTTGACAAAATATTTTTTTAAATGTTCAATTTTTAATATTTCTGTCAATGTTTGTAGATATTTTATCCAGTATATCAAGAAATATGTTCTGTGCGTAATTTTTGTGAGAAGAATTTTAAGTTAATTAAAAGAGGAATTAATGTTTGAATGATTTTTCTGATAAAAAATTAGATTATAAACAATATGTTGTCGATTCTAAACTTCGTTATTTTAAACCTCATGCCACCAAAATTGAAAAATCTTTTGCTGAAGAAATATCTTTTAGTCTGTCTCAGAATTCAAAATTCATTAATCCAAAATTTTTTTATGATTCCAAAGGTTCATCACTATTTGAATCCATTTGTTTACTACCTGAATACTATCCAACTAGAACTGAACTTGATATTTTAAAAAATTTGGAATCTGATTTACTACCTTTTCTAGATGAACAAACTAAATTGGTTGAATTAGGAAGTGGTGCATCAGTAAAAACTAGAGTTCTAATTGACATTTTTACAAAATTACAGACAAAAACTGAATATTTTCCAATTGATATTTCTGAAATTCTTACTGAAAGTTCAGAACAATTGTTGAAAGACTATGGGACTTTACACATTACTGGTATAATTGATACTTATGAGGGAGGTTTAGAATTCCTAAAAAATTATGATGAGAAAAAAAATTTAATAATTTTTCTTGGTTCTAGTTTTGGGAATTTTACTCCAACTGATGGAAAAGTATTTTTAAAAAATATTTTTTCTACGATGAAATCTGGTGATCTTTTTTTAATTGGTTTAGATTTGGTTAAAGACAAAAATATTTTGGAATCTGCTTATAATGATTCTGCAGATATTACTGCTCAGTTTAACCTCAATGTTTTATCAAGAATTAATGATGAACTTGACGCTGATTTTGATCTTAACACTTTTTCACATTACTCCATTTATAATGAAAGTGATCAACGAATTGAAATGAACTTAAAATCTCTTGTATCTCAATCAGTAATTATTTCAAAATCTAATTTACTTCTAAATTTAGAAAAAAATGAATTAATTCACACTGAATATTCTCACAAGTATCAGGTGAACCAAATTAAAAAAATACTTTCTGATGCTGGATTTGAAATAAAAAAAATGTGGTTAGATGATAAAAAATATTTTTCCTTAACTTTGGTTTCTAAAAATTAAATTTTTTCTACGCATCTAAATCCTGAAAATAACCATCTTTCGTCTAATCTGAAGAAATTTCTATAACTTCCCCTAATTGACATATTTGGAGTTCCAAATGATCCCCCTCTCAAAACTTTTTGATTTGTAAACCATTTGTCATTGTATTCATCAAAACCTGATTTGAAACCTGGATATCCTACAAATTCTGATGATGTCCATTCCCAAACATCTCCAATCATTTGTTGACATCCTGATGGACTTTTTCCATTTGGATACGTGCCTATCTCTGTACAGCCCCAATGATATGATTCTAATAAATTACAATTTTCTTCTGTAGGACTGTTGTTTCCCCATGGAAATGTTGTTTTTTCTTGTTTTTCCTCATTCCAACATGCTGCTTTTTCCCATTCTGCCTCTGTAGGTAATCTTTTTCCTGCCCATTTACAATATGCATCAGCTTCATAGTAGCTAACATGACATACTGGTTCATTTGGATTAATTTTTCTAATTCCTAAAAAGTCTCTTACAAACCAATCATCATCAATTTTTTCCCAATACATTGGAGATTTCCAATCATTTGATTTGACTTTCTCCCATCCATCTGATAACCAATGTTTGTAAGTTTCATATCCTCCATCATTCATGAATTCCAAATATTCTTTATTTGTAACTGGAAAAATTCCTATGTTGTAATCTTCAAGATATGTTTTGTGTTCTGGTAATTCAATATCGTAAGAAAACTCGTTACCATTATATCCCATTTCATATATCCCTCCTTTTATCTTAGCAAATTCTTTTTCTTTGTTTTCTTGAATATTGATTTTGTTTTTTCTTACTGGTAAATATTGTTCAGCAAGAAGATGTTGTAAATCGTATACAAGTAATTCTTGATGTTGACATTCGTGATGAAATCCTGTAATGATTAATTTTTTTTCTTGTTCATTTAATTCGTGAGTTTGAATGAATTTTTCAACTTTTTGATTGATTGTATTGAAATATTGGAAAATTTCATTTATTGTTGGTCTTGATATGATACCTCTAAGTCCTTTATCGTGAGGAGAACCAAACTGTTGATAATATGAATTCAGATATTCTGATAATTCTTTTGAATGAAATTGATAATTTTTATCTATTTTACTAATTATGGCCTCATAAATCCAACTAACGTGACCAATATGCCATTTTGGTGGACTCATATATGCTGCAGTCTGAACTACAAAATCATCTTTTTCTAAATTTTTTACTAATTCTAATGTTCTGTTTCTTGTTTCTTTAAATTGTTGTAATAATTCGTTATTTTTTTGTAATTCTGGATTAACTGTCATTATCTAAAAAAAATATTTTTTGTATTATTATGTTGCGGCAATAAATTTCCTAGTACCCTCTGGCAAAAATTGGAATGGACATGCTTTGTTTTTTACAATAAATGCACTGTTTTGAAGTATTTTCACTATTAAATGGAATTACTCTTATTTCTGCACCTGTTTCTTCCTTGATCTTTTCCTCACATTCTAATTTCCCACACCATGGAGAATTAAAGAAACCACCTTTTTCCATTTTCATTTTAAATTCATCATAATTTTCAATATCTACTGTATTGTCTGCGGCTTCTGTTTTGGCCTTTTCTAACATCTCTGTTTGTATTTCATCCAAAATTGTACTAATTTTTTCTACTTCATTTAATCCCATTTTGATTTTTTCATGATTATACCTCTTAGCAAGAACCATACTCTGATTTTCAATATCTTTTGGTCCGATTTCTATTCTGAGTGGAACTCCTTTTAATTCCCAGTCATTAAATTTGTAACCTGGTGTAAGCTCTTCTCTGGAATCAATATGGATCCTGATATTTCTTAATTCTAGACTATTTGCAATTTCATTTACTTTTGTTATGACATTTTCTTTATCGTTTTCATTTTTGTAAATTGGTATGATCACTACTTGCATTGGTGCAACTTTTGGTGGTAGCACTAATCCTTTATCATCCCCGTGTGCCATTATCATTGCTCCAATCAATCTCCATGAAACTCCCCATGAAGTTTGCCATGCAAAATGTTCTACATTGTCTTTATCTGCAAATTTAACTTCAAATGGTTTAGAAAAATTTTGTGCTAAGAAATGTGATGTTCCCATTTGTAGTGCTTTTCCATCTGGCATTATTGATTCCATTGTTGTTGTATATTCTGCACCAACAAATTTTTCTTTTTCACTTTTCTTACCTGTTGTAACTGGAATTGCTAATTCTTCTTCAACCGTATTTTTGTAAATATCTAGAATTTTGATTACTTCCTTTTCAGCTTCTTCTTTTGTTGAATGTACTGTGTGCCCTTCTTGCCAAAGAAATTCAGATGTTCTAAGAAATGGTTTAGTTGCTTTAATTTCTGCCCTTAATGCTGTATTCCAAAAATTAATTTTTAATGGTAAATCTCTCCAACTTTGAATCCATTTTGAATATAATGTGTATGCTAATGTTTCTGATGTAGGTCTTAATGCTAATCTGTCTCCTACTTCGTTTGTTCCTGAATGAGTTACCCAAAAAACTTCTGGATTAAACCCTGCAAAATGTTTCTGTTCCTTTCCTAACAGTGATTCTGGAATTAAAATTGGTAAAAATCCATTTCTGATTCCATTACGTGCAAATTTTTTATCAAACGTACTTCTTAATGATTCCCAAATTGAGTATCCATCTGGTCTTAGAACAATTAATCCTTTTACTGGAGCATAATCTGCAAGTTTTGCCTTTAAAACTACTTGTGTATACCATTCACTAAAATCTTCATTTTTTGATACAGTGATTCCGACATCTTGTTTTCCCAAAACTACTCTACTGAGAATTATTTTAATTAATGAGCCTTTCGTGAGTTCTTAAAATTATTTTAGAGGTTCTCCTTTACAGAAAACCTCTCCCATTACTCTACTTTGAAAATTTGGACAAATAAAACATTGTACAAATTGAATATCTTCTTTTAAAACTGGGCATTCTACATATTCTTGCTTCATTCTTTTGAGCATTTTTGGACTCACTCCTTTGAGTTTTAATTTACCTTTTTCATCCATCATTCCTGATTCTTTTAATTGTGCTTTTAATGCATCAGGAAATTTTACTTTTTCTTCAGTCATTAAGATTTTGACATCATATTTTCGTTCAAGTTCTTCGACCATACTCTATTGAAATCATTCCGTGATTTATTATTACCGTTTTTGAAATTTTTTTTATACTTTAATACTGTGAATTTGAAAATTTCAAATTTAGATGGCACTACTTTAATATTATTAGAATTTTTTTCCAAATTCAGAAATCTATTGCTAATAATTTTTGATGTTGAAGGTGTATTATTAGATGAAGAATATCTTCCAATTCTTGCAGAAAAATTAAACAAAGAAGATGAGATTTGGGAAATAACTAAACAAGGAATTCAAGGTAAAATTAATTGGGAAGAAGGACTTCGAACTAGGGTTGCTGCTTTAAAGGGATTGGATGAAAAAGTATGTCAAGAAGTTGCTGATAACTTACCAATTATGACTGGCGCCAAAGAAGCCTGCCGAATTTTAAAATCTGCTGGTTGGAAAATTATGGCAGTTTCTGGGGGTTTTACATTAATGATGGAAAGATTACAAAAAGAATTAGGCCTGGATCATGTTTTTTGTAATGACTTAATCTTTAAAGATGGAAAATTAGATGGTGTGAAAATTAATGTGGATTCTGATAAATCAAAGTCTGCAAATATAAAAATTGAAGAATGGGGTGAAAAGAAAGAAAATATTGTTTGTGTAGTTGATGGTGCAAATGATATTAAATTATTTGATGTATGTGGGCTTGGAATTGCATATAGGGCTCAAGATTTAGTTAAAGATTTGGCTACTACTACACTTGAAGAAAAAGATTTATCCAAAATTTTGGATATTATTAACAAGCATTTCAAATTAGAATTACAAACTACTGTCTAAACAATTTTTTACTTCTTTGTTATATGAACAATAATTGAAAATAACTCCAATTCATATTGATAAAGAAATTATTTCTGGTGATAATCTTACTAAAATCATTTTAAATTCTACTGATGTATGTGATGGTGATATTCTTGTAATTGCTCAAAAAATTATCTCTAAACAGGAAGGAAGATTAGTTGAATTATCTACTGTTAATCCGTCATTATTATCTGAAGGAATCAGTTCACAATACAAAAAAGATCCACGTGTTGTAGAATTAGTTTTATCAGAATCTAAAAGAATAGTACGAATGAAAAATGGCTTAATTATAACAGAAACAAAAAATGGATTTATCTGCGCAAATTCTGGAATTGATGAAAGTAATGTTGTTAATGGATTTGCCACATTACTCCCATTAAATTCAGATGAATCTGCAGAACAATTAAGAAAAGAAATTTTTGATGAAACGGGTAAAACTGTTGCCATAATAATTTCTGATACTTTTGGCCGACCTTTTAGAATGGGTCAGACAAATTGTGCAATCGGCATCTCTGGATTGCAACCTGTTCTTGATTATTCTGGAACTTTTGATTCTTTTAATCGCATGTTACGTGTTACTGCAATAGCTATAGCTGATGAACTTTCTTCAGCTGCAGAATTAGTTATGGAAAAAACAAGTAAATGTCCTGTAGTAATAATTCGTGACTATTCTTTTAATTCTGCAAAACACAGTATTCAAGATTTAATTCGACCTGAAAACGAAGACCTCTTTAGATAATTACTCTTGTTTCTATTTTTAACACCTTTGTTGATAAAATATTTTTAATTTTTTACTTAAACTTTAATATGACAAATTTGTTTTGGATATTGAATGTCAGAGTCTGATGAAAAAAAATTAGATGCAACTGGATTATTTTGTCCAGAACCTGTATTTAGAACAAAAATTGAACTTGAAAAAATGCAAGTTGGTGAAATCATAAATGTTTCCGCTGATGATCCTGATGCTGAAGAAGATATTTCTAGATGGGTTACACGAAATGGTCATGAATTATTAAATTTGAATAAGGATGGTTCTGTTACTACCCTCAAAATTAAAAAATTGAAATAATTTTTTTATTCTAAGATTCTTTTTACTTCTTCATCATAAAATTTTCTAAAATTTAGATTCATGGTCTTCTCATGTTCTAAACAATTATCGCTAATTTCTATTAGTTTTTCTTTTACTTTTTTACTCCATTGACTTTGTTGTTTATCTTTTGAATTCACAATGGATGGTGTTTCTTCAATTTCTTGCATTATTTTTTTTAATTCTGTTCCTAATTGGTGGAATTTACTTATCTGTAATAGGAACATATCTCCTTTTTCTTTATCAATTAGGTTCATCATATTTTGAACTTGATTGTAATATGCTATGGATGATTCATTGTATTTTTGTAAATCTTCAATTCGTTTTTGCCAGTATTCTTTAGATTTTTTTTCCTCAATTTTGTAACTAAATTGATTTTTTGCTAAAATTGAACCTAATTTCATAAGTTTTTCACTATTTTCTTTTACTTTATTTTTAATTTCATTGGATTCAGAATTCATATTTTTACTTAATTTTTGTATTAAAGAACTTGACTTTTTTGATTATTCCATGCTATATCTAATTGATCTGAATATTCTTTTACACATTTCTCACAAAATGAATCCCATTCCCCAATTTTTAATTTATTAAAAAATTTTAATGTCCATTGATAATTTGGTTCTTTTTTGTATTGAAATTGTTGAATTGTGTAAATGTCTTTTTGATAAAATTTATTCAAACATTTATTGCATTTAGCATTTTTATTTGTCTGCATTTTCTGTAAGGAATTTATCTACATCAATTGCTGCCATACATCCATATCCTGCAGCTGTAATTGCTTGTCGATAACTTCTATCATGTACATCTCCTGCTGCAAAAACTCCTTCCATGTTTGTATGTGTTTTATTTTTTAAAACAATGTATCCTTCATCGTCCAAATCGATTTGATTTTTAAATAATTCTGTGTTTGGTTGATGACCAATTGCAACAAACAATCCTCCAACTTTGATAGTTTTCTCTTCATTTGTTTTTAGATTTTTCAAAACAGCTTGTTGCATTTTTTCATCTCCGTTAATTTTTACCACTTCTGAATCCCAATGGAATTGTATTTTTTCATTATTCATAGCCCTTTCTTGCATAACTTTACTTGCTCTTAATTCATCTCTTCTATGTACTACGTGTACTCTAGTTGCAAATTTTGTAAGAAATGTTGCCTCTTCAATTGCTGAATCTCCTCCGCCTACAACAATTAATTCCAAATTTCTAAAGAATGGCCCATCACATGTTGCACAATATGATACTCCTTTGCCTGAAAATTCTTCTTCGCCTGAAATCCCCATTTTTTTAGGATTTGCTCCTGTTGCAATAATTACTGCTCTTCCCTCATATTCTTCTGAACCTGTTAAAACTTTGTAAGGTGGTCGTCTAAAATCTACGTCTACTGCAACATCATCAATTATGGTGGTACCCATTCTTTGAGATTGTTTTCTCATATCAATCATTAGATCTGGACCCATTATCCCGTTTTCAAATCCTGGATAGTTTTCTACTTCTGTGGTATTGACCAGTTGACCTCCAGGCAAAATTCCTGATAAAATTAATGTATCATATCCTGCTCTTGAACAATAAATTCCTGCTGTATATCCTGATGGTCCTGCTCCAATAATTATGACGTCAAATTTTGTTTTCTTTTTGTCTGGTATCTTTGGTCCATCATTATTAGTTTCTAAAACTTCTGCCCCTGCATCTGCTGCCATCATAGTGAATGATGTTTTTATTTCATTAATTTAAGTCAATATCTCATTCTATGATGTATTATTTTTCATTTCATTTAGAATTTTTGAATGTTGATTGCATAGTGATTGATTTTTGATCTGTGAAATGAATAGGTCTTTTTGCCAATGTGCATTAAATAACCTACATTGAATATCATTACAAAAAGCATCACCTGTTTCATAATACATAATTGATTGTAGTAGATATCCTTCAATTATTTTTGGTAATCTGTCATCGTCGTATTCTAAAAATTCACCTTTGTACTTTTCTCTAATTGTCTCCTCTAATTCATTTGAAAAATTTGTCACTAGATCTATGTAATATTGCTTGGGTTTTGCTGGGGCTTCAATGATTCCAGTAGTTGAAATAATTATTGGGTTTGAGCCTACCCATGCTCTTGCATGGTATTTGTAATCATCAAAATCAAATGTACCTGTTAGTTTATTTGTAAAAATTATGTGGAGTATATTCTCAATATTTTCTGGAATTGGTATGATTTCTTCAATTATTTTATTCATTTCAATTCCATCGTAAATGGGAATTTCTTTTTCTCTTGACATGTCTAAATTTTCTGATTCTGTTGAAATTTCCCTAAATGATGTCGTATGTTTTTGAAATGGTTTTTTTAAATCCAGCACTCTTGTTTTTGCAATTTTTTCATATTCTTTTTCATTTAATTTTTTAAAAATATTTTCTCTAATCTCACTGTTGATTCCAAATGTTTGCATAATGAATTTTTGAATATTTTTTAAGTCTAATTTTGAAACAGATGGTTCATTATATAATATAATTTTTGAAATTTTCACTGAATATTCTGGACAGTTAAATTATTTATCTTTCTAACTCTTTGATTTTTTCTGCTGCTATCTCTGCTGCTCTTTTTCCAGAATACAACATTGAACCAAATGTTGGTCCCATTCTTGCTAAACCATGAGTTTCAGTAACTGACATTCCTGCTGCAATTAGTCCTGGATATACTTCGCCTGTTTTGTGAACTACATGTTCTTCTCCATCATTAACATACATTGGTTCCATTCCTTTCCATTCTGCTAATCCTCTGTCTACTAATCTTTTTACTGCAACTGAATCATGTCCTGATGCATCTATGATTACCTTAGCTTCAAATGCAACTGGATCAACACATGTGATATTTCGTGGTAATGCTGAAACTGGCATCCAATTAACAACAATTCCTGCTACTCTGCCGTTCTTTAATACAAGATCATCAAATTTTGTTAGTTGTAGAAATTTAACTCCTGCATCACATGCAGCTCCAATTAATTTTGATACTGCGTGTGGTCCTGGTGTTAAGTACAATCCATCCTGAACTTTCTTGTAAGGAACTCCTAATTCGTCCCAAATCTTTTGAGCTGGTTCTCTAACTGTTACTGGATTCATCATATATCCTCCTAACCAATAACCGCCTCCAAGATAGTTATTTTGTTCAATGACTAAAACTTTGAAACCTAAATTTGATAATTCTCTACTTGCTGTTAATCCGGCTGGTCCTGCACCGATAATGATCACGTCTGACTCAGCTCTGTCAATTAATACATCATGAAACTCATCTGCAATTGCACGTGTGATTTCTACTTCGCGTACATCTGTAAATATTTTTGATGATTGTTCTGCAACTGTAGCTTCTTGCATGATGACATTCTCTCTATTATCCATAAATACATTCGCACGTAAAAATTAGGTCATACTAACCTGTTTTTTCAATGAATAAACCGGAAAATTTTGTTTGTTTCTTGAAATTTTATACTAAAACATACCCATATCAAAAATTTATAACCAAACCCAATTGAATTTTATTGTATTGACTATCTCAGATTTGACTCATTCTAAAGTTGATCCTGTATCCCCTAAAATTAATTGGGCTAGAATTGATGAAGCTGATAATTTTGCTGAAACTGTAAAATTATATCGTCAAGGCAAGTATGATGAAGATAGTTTTAGACGATTCAGATTACAACATGGTGCATACGGAACTAGAATGACTAGTGATTATGCAATGGTTCGTGTTAAATTACCTGCTGGTGAAATTTATCCAAAACAATTTGAAAAATTATCTAAACTTAGTGAACAATATTCTATAGGAAGTGCTCACTTTTCAACTCGTGAAAATATTCAATTACACTGGGTAATTTTAGAAGATGTTTCTGAAATTTTTAGATCACTTGCAGAAGTTGGTTTAACTTCTAGAGAAGCATGTGGTAATTCTGTTAGAAATGTAATGTGTAGTCCACTCTCTGGTGTTTGTAGTGACGAAAAATTTGATTCAACTCCTTATGCTTTAGCAACTGCTAAATTCTTCTTACGTAATCCTATGGCTCAAAGTCTTCCACGTAAATTCAAATTTAATTTTACTTGTTGTGAAAAACATGGGATGGTTAGAATGGTTGATGTTGGTTTAATTCCAGAAATTCGACAAGTTGATGGTTCTGATCAAAAGGGTTTCAAAATTTTCTTAGGTGGTGGCTTGGGTAACAAATCATTTGTTGGACACCAATTAGAAGACTTTACTCCTGAAGAAGATTTACTTTATACTTCTATTGCTGTTATGAGAATATTTGATAGATTGGGAGATAGAAAAAATCTTGCTAGAAATAGAATGCGTTATCTTGTAAATGATATGGGTTGGGAAAAATTTCAAAATCTTGTATTGAAAGAAAGAGCAATTGTCAGAGCTACACAATCTGTAGTTACTAGATTAAAAGTTGATACTACTCCTGACAAAATTACCAGACCTTTAAAAATTAGTGATGAGACTGGTGGCTCTGCTCCTGATGGTTACGCAAGATGGCTAAAAACCAATACTGTAAAACAAAAACAATCTGACTATCGTTCTGTGTTTATTACTTTAGAAGCTGGAGATATTACTTCTAATCAATTGGCTGTCTTAGCTGATATTATTCGTGATTTCTCTTCTGAAGGTAAAGCTCGAACTGGATTTGTTCAAAATGTTGCATTAAGATATGTTCACGAGGATGACTTAATTCAATTATATTCTAAATTATTACAATCAGGACTTGCAAAATCTGGGGCATTAACTATGACTACTCCTGTAGGTTGTTCTGGAACCACTTCTTGTAATTTGGCATTAACTAATTCTCATAGATTGGCAAAAGAAATTCAAAGAAAATTCTTAGACTTGAAACTTGACGAAGATGATGATTTGGCAGATTCTTCAATTAAGATTAGTGGATGTCCAAACTCTTGTGGGCAACATGGAATTGCAACTATTGGTTTCTTTGGAGGAGGTGGACGTAATGGTAAAGACATGTATGCAAATTACCAAATGTCTCTTGGTGGTAGATTTGATGGAGAGACTATGTTGGGTCAAACATGTCTTCGAGTTCCTGCAAAACGAGTGATTCCAGTAATTTTAAAAATAATTGAATTGTTTAAAGAAAATAAAAAATCTGATGATACGTTGAAATCTTGGATTCATAGAATTGTAAATGACAGTGAAGATTCTGCTGTTAAATCCATTAATGATATTAAAAAAATCTTGGAGCCTCTAATTGTTCCT
>Ga0209992_10003681_pt1 | contig 12698 bp, 11 predicted proteins | sample 2SBtaG_2_FD_182564 | JGI IMG/M metagenome (GOLD analysis project Ga0209992, IMG submission 182564) | Deep subsurface microbial communities from Kolumbo volcano to uncover new lineages of life (NeLLi) - 2SBTROV12_ACTIVE470 metaG (SPAdes)... | ecosystem: Environmental > Aquatic > Marine >... | reverse complement strand
AGCCCGTCAACTGAACCGGGCGCCGGCTCGGGCGATGGTGACGTGCGTCTTACGGTCGGCTGAATCGCGAAACGCATTGCCGATGAGTGCGGCGACGCTCACGTCCGAACAACTCCGATCCGATCTGGACCTGGACCGCCAGCGCTTGCATGGCGTCCGATGGCGTTGAATCCTGCGGCGTCACGACCCCATCGCTCACCTGCAGCGCCGCGACGCTGCGACATCGAGGACCCGACCATGGCCAAGATCGCCGCTTTCGAAGGCTTCTCCGACGCCACGCTCAGCTTCCTCGATGGGGTGGCCGCCAACAACACGCGCGAGTGGTTCGACGTGCATCGCGGCGACTACAAGCAGCACTTTGTCGGCGCCGCGCAGTCCTTCGTGGTCGCGATCGGGCAGCGGCTTGCCCCCGTCGTCCCTGGCCTTCGCGCCGAACCGCGGGTCAATGGGTCGATCTTCCGGCTCAACCGCGACACCCGCTTCTCCAGGGACAAGACGCCCTACAAGACGCACATGGACATCATGTGGCACGTCGGCGAGGGGCGCAGTCGGGAGCTGCCAGGCTTCTTCTTCCGCATGTACCCCCACAGCGTGATGCTGGGCGCGGGGATGCACGGCTTCGACAAGAACGTGCTCGCCGCATACCGGGAGGCTGCGGGCAGCAGCGACGGCGCGCGCCTGGTGTCGATCCTCAGCGAGCTGTCCGACTACGACGTCGGCGGCCAGCACTACAAACGCGTACCCAAGGGTTTCGACGCCGACCACCCACGCGGGGACCTGCTCAAGCACAACGCGATGCACGCCGGGATCGAGTTTTCGCCACTGCCCGCCGAAGCCGGCTCCGTGGAATTCGTCGACTTTGTGGCCGACCACTTCGAGACGCTCGCGCCGCTGCTGATGTGGGTTTCCGAGGTCGTAACGGCTTCGCGGACCAAATAGCACCCCTACACGTCGAACACGGAACGGGCCGTAGGGGCCGATCTAACGGGCGATCGGGCTTTAACCCACTGATATAGCCTCGAGCCGTTCGGACGCGTCCTGGAGCCCCAGGCGGCTCGAAATCGCCATTTTGCCTCTGAAAACGGCCCGAATTCGCGCTCGCGGCGGCTACTCGCCGTCCATCGACTTCTTCATCGACTTGGCGTCCTGGCCGGCGAGGTGGTCGGTCGATGTGAGCGCGTTGTGGGCGTGGGCGAGGTGGTGCAGGCCGTAGGTGGCGTCCATCACGTCGCGCAGGCCCATGCGATCTTCGGCCTGGTTGAGCGCTTTCTTGGTCAGGGCCAAACCGAATCGCGGCATCTTGGCGATGCGTTTGGCCATGGCGAGCGTGTCGTCGCGCAGGGATTCGCGCGTCACGATGCGGTTGACCATGCCCACTTCGTAGGCGCGCTGGGCCGGCATGCGTTCGCCGAGAAAGAGCAGCTCGCGGGCGATGCGGGTCGGCAGCGCGAAGGGATGGGCGAAGTACTCGACCCCGGGGATGCCCATGCGGACGACGGGATCGGCGAAGAAGGCGTCGTCGGTGGCCACGATGAGATCGCACGTCCACACCAACATCAGCGCGCCGGCCACGCATGCGCCCTGGACCATCGCGATGGTGGGTTTGGGGAGCTCGCGCCAGCGCCGGCACATGCCGAGATAGAGCTCGGCCTCGCGCACGTACATCGCCTCGGCTCCCTCGCGTTGTTCATGGGGCCACCAGCTTGTCGCGATGCGGTCGAAGTCGCGATGGATGTCGCGGCCGGGGCTGCCGATGTCGTGTCCGGCCGAGAAGTGTTTGCCGGCGCCCGCGAGCACGATCACCTTCACGTCGTCGTCGTCGACAGCGCGCTGAAAGGCGGCGTCGAGCGCGTGGGTCATGCGCGCGTTCTGGGCGTTGCGGTAGCGGGGCCGGTTCATGGTGACGACGGCGACACCATCGGCGGCTTCGTAGGTGACGATAGGCTCACCGTCTTCGAGCCAGTCGGGGTTGATATCGGCCATGTTCTCGCCTCGGTGAGATGTTCAGGCGTGCAGGTCGCGGAGCACGGCTTCGGCTTCGGTCATGATGCTACCGAGCAGCTCGGCCACGGTCGGCAGGTCGTCGATGATGCCCGCCACTTGCCCGGTCGGCAGGATTCCAGCGTCCAGCTTGCCATCAACCATCGCGGCGCGGGTCAACATCGGCGCGTTGGCTGCCATGGCTGTCTGCGACCACGTCAGGCCCTGGTTGCGGCGCATCGCGAGCGCCTCGGACACGAGATCGCCGACCGATGTCCCGGTGAGGGAGCGGAATTTCAGCGCGTTGACGACCGCAAGGGGCAGCCTGAGCAGCGGACCGGCGCGCTCGAGGGCGTCGATGACACGGGTGCGGATGACGCGCTGCGGGTGGCCATCGATGGCTTTGGTGACGACGGTATCGCGCACACCTGCGCCGACGTACTTGGCCTTGGTGGCGTCGGGTACCTTGCTCTCTTTGGTCAGCAGAAAACGTGTGCCCATCGCGATGCCGTCGGCGCCGAGAGCGAGGGCAGCGACGAGCCCGCGACCGTCCCGAAAGCCGCCGGCACCGAGCACGGGGATGTCGACGGCGGCGCAAACGTCGGGAAGCAGCAGTGTGGTTGGCACGTCGCCGGTATGACCGCCGCCTTCGCCGCCCTGGGCGATGAGCGCATCGACGCCCCACTTGGCCATCTTCTCAGCGTGGCGGCGGCGGCCGATGGTGACCACACACAGCCCGTCGCCATCGTGGATCTGGTCGACGAGCTTGCGGGTCGGGGCGCCGGCGAAGCTGATCACGCGAACACCGGCAGCAAGCGCGCCGTTGATGCGGTCGCCAACGTCGGCCTGGTCGGCGCGCAGGTTCACGCCGAAGGGCTTGTCGGTGCGTTCTTTGACGCGGGCGATTGCGGCGTCGAGTTCAGCCACCGTCATCGTGACGGCCGCGAGGATTCCCAGACCGCCTGCGCTGCTTGTTGCGGCGGTGAGCGAAGCGCCCGAGACCCACCCCATGCCGGTCTGTACGACGGGAAGATCGACGCCGAACAGCCCGCAGATGCGCGTCTGGAGCGCCGGGTGGACGCCGTTGGTGGTGGCCGTTGTCATGTTTAGCCCGGTACCTGGGTGTAGCGGCTGCCCGCGGCGTCGAAATGGGCGATCCATGTGAGCTGGAGGTCGGTCGGCGGCTCGGTCGTGGGCACGTCGGCGGCGATCTCGACATCGAAGCCGGTGTTGTCGCGGACCTCTTCGGCTGTGACTCCCGGGTGCAGGCTGACCGCGCGCATGACGCCGCCCTCGCCAGCGAAATCGAAGGCGCCAAGGTTGCTGACGACGCCGCGAAGGTCCACGAACCGGCCCGACTTGCCGAGCGTGGCGGCGCGATCGGTGCCGATGCCGCTGACCATCGATACGGCGGGCACGAAGACGCGGCTGCTGTGGCGCGGAACCCAGTAGCTGGTGGCGTGGTTGATCGTGTTGCCGGGCGCGCCGCGAACGCCGAGTAGCTGCACCTTCGGTTGGCCGTGTGGGCCGATGCAGGAGATGTTCTGGTTGCCGAAGCGATCGACCTGGCTCGCGCCCATCATCACGTGGCGGCGCCCCATCCAGACGACGTCGAAGACGCGGCGGTACGGCAAAGACGCTTCTTCAGAAAGCACGAGAGACGGCTGCATGCAGGCCTTGGCGACGCGCGCGGCGAGGCGGGGGATCGCGGCCATCGGGCTGATCAGCACCTCGCCGTCGCGGGCGAACATGCGGGCGCAGGCGATGGTGCAGAAGTCAGCGCGGCTGGGCTGGACGGCGGGCGCCGTCGATTCGGGGTTGTTTTCCATGGGCGGCGTTTCCGTGAGCGGCGGTCGGTGTTCGGCGGTGGTGGGCGCGACCGGGCTGAAGGTCTGGTCTGAAGGTCTCAGCGACGTTCAAATAACGTGCTGTTTCGATGCCTTTACTTGTTTGACGTAGGCGCGCTGGGCGTCCTCGTCGCGCTCGTAGTCGGGCGGACATGACGTGAATCCGGCGCCGCCTGGGGCCTCGACCACACCGCTGACCATCAAGCGCGGCAGGGTTACGGCGCCGAGGTCTTCGGTCGCGACGATGCGTTCGGCGGTGGCGTACGCGCGCTTGGCGGCCATGCAGAACAGGTCGTCGAAGAACGGATCGGGCCCGAGGATGGCGCAGTTGCCGGCCTGGTCGGCATCGTTGACGTGCACGATCGCGGCGTCGAGGGGCAAGGCGGGCATCGCGAGCAGCTCTTCGCCGTCGTCGTACGGGGATTTCACGGTGCGCAGCTCGGGCGCGTTATCGGTCACGCCCGACGCCATCCCCGCGCGCGTGGGCAGAAACGGGATGCGCCACGCGGCGGCCTGCAAACCGAGCCACAACATGCCTTCGTCGAGCTCGAGCACGTCGATGGCGCCTTGTTGGCGGGCCTTTCGAAAGTTCGGCTCAAGCGGGATGGAATCGAGCGACACGAAGCCGAAGACGAGCTTTTTGACCTTGCCCGCCGCGCACAGCTTGCCGACATCGGCGCCGCCGTAGCTGACGATGGTCAGATCGGTGAGGTCGGACGCGGCGATGGCGTCGACGAGCGCGAGCGGTTTGCGGCGCGAACCCCAGCCCCCGATCCCGAGAGTCATCCCGCTGGACAGCTCGGAGACGACGTCGTCGATGGTCATGCGCTTGTCGAGAGGCAGCGGCACAAGTTCGGCGGCAGCCAATGCGGGGGAAGCCGATTCGGGGGAAGATGCAACGGCAGCAGACATTTCAGAACCCGCGGTTTTTGAGTCGATCTGGGCGGGCCAAAATGACCCGTCGAGCGCGGAGACTAGCGTCTTGTCGTGCGAATTGAAACGTGTTCTAGTGCCGCGCATGTCGATTCGCGTGACCCGCCCTGAGCCCGCGATTGTCGAGCTGATCATCGACAATCCACCCGTCAACGCTTTGCCCGTCGCCGGCTGGTTTCGGCTCGCCGACGCCCTGCGTGAAGCGGGTCGCGATCGGACCTGCCACGTGGTCGTGTTGCGCGCCGAAGGACGCGGTTTCCAGGCCGGCGTCGATATCAAGGAACTTGCGGCACACGAAGCGGACGGCGGCGGCCACGACATGTTGGTGGACGTCAACCGCGGCTGCTACGAGGCGTTCGCGGCGGTGTACGACTGCCCGGTGCCCGTCGTCGCGGCGGTGCACGGCTATTGCCTCGGCGGCGGCATCGGCTTGACCGGAAACGCGGACATCATCATCGCCAGCGGCGACGCGACATTCTCTCTGCCCGAGGTCGACCGTGGCGCGCTCGGAGCCGCCACGCACCTGCAACGGCTCGTGCCTCATCACAAGGCGCGCGCGATGCTCTACACGTGTGCGCCGGCAACAGCGGCGGAGCTACATGCGTTCGGGTCTGTGCTCCAGGTCGTGCCGCGCGACCAGCTCCGAGACGCCGCATTGGCCGTGGCCCGTGACATCGCCGTCAAAGATCCGGCCGTGGTGCGCGCCGCCAAAGCCGCGCTCAACGGGATCGACCTGCATGACGTCAAGCGCAGCTACCGTTACGAGCAGGGATTCACGTTCGAGATGACGCTGATCGGCTCGGGCGAAAAGGCGCGCAAAGACTTCGCCATCAAGCCCTCGAAAGCCACAAGCGGATAGCCAACCATGCAATCGGATGCTGTGTCCGTGACTGCGATGCCCGCCGACGGTATGCGGGGGGACCTCGAGTTCGGCACGATCGCGCGGCTGCCCGAGATCCTGGCCGAGCGACATGGTGACAAGGCCGCGATCGAAGACGGACAAGTCCGCATCACCTACCGCCGCCTCGCCGACCTGAGCAGGCGCGCGCAACGTGCCCTGTTGGCGACCGGTGTTCGACCCGGCGACTGCGTCGCGATCTGGGCGCCCAACACCTGGCGCTGGATCATCGCAGCGCTCGCGATCCATCGCTGCGGCGCGACCCTCGTTCCCATCAACACCCGCTACAAGGGCGACGAAGCGGCCTACATCCTCCGCAAGACCAACGCCCGCGTGCTCTTTACGACGCGCGGCTTCCTCGAAACGGACTACCCAGCGCTGCTACAGCGGGCCGACAACCCGCCCGAATGCCTGACCGTGCTGCTGCAGGGCGAACCCGAGCACGAGGAGTACAGCTGGGAGACGTTCGCGACCTCGTACGGCGAAGTTGATCCCGGCGACGCCGCCCAGATCGCGACCAACGTCGGGCCCGACGACCTGTGCGACATCCTCTTTACGTCCGGCACGACCGGCCATCCGAAGGGCGCGATGTGCACCCATGGGGCGACGTTGCGCGCCTACCGGGACTGGGCCGCCGTCGTTGGACTGGCCGCATCGGACCGCTACCTCGTGGTCGCGCCGTTCTTTCACGCGTTCGGTTACAAGGCCGGCTGGCTCGCGGCCCTGATGTGCGGGGCGACGGTGATTCCCCAGCCCGTTTTCGACGCTTCCGCCGTGTTGGCGCGGATCGGACCCGACCGCGTGTCGATGCTCCCGGGACCGCCCGCCCTTTACCAAACCTTGCTCGGCCATCCGCAGCTCGCCGACCACGACCTGTCCTCGCTGCGCCTCGCGGTGACCGGTGCCGCCGTGATTCCTACCGAGTTGATCATACGGATGCGCGACGAGCTTGGCTTCCAGACCGTCGTCACCGGCTACGGGCTGACCGAAGCATGCGGAATCGCGACGATGTGCCGGGCTGACGACGCGCCCGAGCTCATCGCGGCAACGTCGGGACGCGCGATCCCAGGCGTCGAGGTGAGGCTGGTCGATGGAAACGGCGCGACCTGCCCCGCGGGCGAACCCGGCGAGGTGGTGGTCCGCGGGTACAACGTGATGCGCGGCTACCTCGACGATAAATCGGGCACCGCGGCCGCGATCGACAGCGACGGATGGCTTCACACCGGCGACGTCGGCGTGATGGACGAAGCCGGCAACGTGCGCATCACCGACCGCATCAAGGACATGTTCATCATGGGCGGCTTCAACTGCTATCCGGCCGAGATCGAGCGGGTGCTGTTGCAGCGCAAAGACATCGTACAAGCCGCCGTCATCGGTGTGCCCGACGACCGCATGGGCGAGGTCGGCAAAGCCTTCATCGTGGCCCGCGCAGACGCCGCGATCGACGCCGACGAGATCATCGCCTGGTGCCGTGAACGCCTCGCCAACTTCAAGGTCCCGCGCCACGTGGCCGTCGTCGACGCGTTGCCCATGAACGCGACCGGCAAGGTGCAGAAGTTCAAGCTCCGCGGCGGGCAACCACCTGGCCAACCAGGTACGGAAGCGCCATGAGCCCGACGCCTCACGAGGTCGACCTTCTCGTCATCGGTTCGGGCGCGGCAGGCATGACCGCAGCCCTGCGCGGGGCAGCTCTCGGCCTCGACGTGCTCGTTGTCGAAAAGAGCGACGTGTTCGGCGGGTCGACAGCGATGAGCGGCGGCGTCTGCTGGGTCGGAAACAACCGCCACATGGCAAGCGCCGGGGTGCCCGACAGCGACGACGAGGTCCTGACCTACCTGCGCCACATCACCGGCGACGAAGGCCGCATCGAGCAGCTGCAAACCTACCGCGACCAGAGCAAACGCATGGTCGACTGGCTGCACGACAACACGCACGTCCGATTCGAGCCGCTGACCCACTACACCGACTACTACCCCGAGGCACCCGGCGGGAAGATGGGCGGGCGGTCGATGGAACCCGAGGCGTTCGACGGCGCGATGCTCGGCGACGACTTCGGACGGCTGCGACGACCGGCGGCAAGCGCGCTTGTGCTCGGCAAGTTCATGATCAAGGCGGCGCTCGCCCAACGCTTCATCAAGATGGATTTCGGCGCGCTGTTCATCATGCTCGGGCTGATGATCCGCTACGCGCTGCGATGGCCGAGAAGGCGGAAGCTGGACCGCGATCCGTACCTGACCAACGGCAACGCGCTCGCGGCTCGGTTACGGATGTCGTTGCTGGACCGAAAGGTGCCGATGTGGCTGCAGAGCCCGCTGCAATCGCTGACCACCGAAGACGGCAAAATCGTCGGCGCGGTCGTGCAGCGAGACGGCCAGGCCGTGCAAATCACCGCACGTCGTGGCGTCGTCCTCGCCGCTGGGGGCTTTTCGCGCAACCTGCAGATGCGCAAGAAACACGGGCCCGATCCCGCGTCCATCGACTGGACCGCCGGCAGCGACGACAACACGGGCGACGGCATCCGGCTCGGCGAATCGGCAGGCGGCGTTTTGGAGCTCATGGACGAGGCGTGGTGGACCCCGACAACCCAATACCCGCGCACCACGACGGGCTGGGTGCTGGTGGTCGAAAAGAGCCTGCCGGGCGGCATCTTCGTCAACGGCAACGGGCAGCGGTTCACCAACGAAGCGGCGCCGTACGTCGATGTCGCCAAGGCGATGTACGCCGACCACGCAAAGACCGGCTGTTCGGTGCCCTGTTGGATGGTTTTCGACGGCCGCTATCGGCGCAACTACATCGCGGGGCCGGTCGGACCGGGCAAGTTCCTGCCCGATAAGTCCCTGCCAAGGCGGCTTCGAAAGGAGTTCCTCGTCAAGGCGCCGACGCTCGATGAACTGGCCGAAAAGCTCGAGGTCGACGCCGCCAACCTGAGCGCAACGATCGAGCGGTACAACGGCCTGGCCGCGACGGGCAAAGACAGCGACTACGGGCGCGGCGACAGCGCTTCGGACCGGTACTACGGCGATGAGCGGGCGGGAGCGAACCCGACAATGGCGGCGCTCGACACGGCCCCGTACTACGCCATCCGCGTCTTTCCCGGCGACCTCGGCACCAAGGGCGGGCTGGTGACGGACACCGACGGCCGGGTTGTCGATGCGGACGGAAACTCGATCCCGGGCCTCTACGCGGCCGGCAACAACACCGCGTCGATCATGGCCCGCACCTATCCGGGCGCAGGCGGCACCATCGGTCCAGCGATGTGTTTTGGCTTCCTGGCCGCCGAACATGCCGCGCAAGCCGCCGAATAGAACGACTACACAACACTCTTCGCAGCATCAAATCGCGCGGTCGCGGCCTTGCCAATACGGGTCGCGTAGCTTGCGCTTGTAGAGCTTGCCGTTCGGATCGCGCGGCAGCTGCTCCTCAAACGCCCACGCACGGGGCTGCTTGTAGCGGGCGAGCCGATCGCCACAGAACGCTTCGAGACGGGCCTGCAGCTCGTCACCGGCCGCGACACCATCGATCGGCTGAATCACCGCCATCACACGCTCGCCCCAGTCGTCATCGGGGATGCCGAACACCGCCACATCGGCGACCTCCGGGTGGCCGATCAGCGCCGCCTCGATCTCAGCGGGATAGATGTTCACGCCGCCGGAGATGATCATGTCGGCCTTGCGGTCGCACAGAAACAGGAAGCCCGCGTCGTCGAGGTAGCCGAAGTCACCGACCGTGAAGAAATCGGCGGCCCACGCCTTGTCGGTCTTGGTCCCGTCCTGGTGGTACTCGAACTTGTGGGTGCCCATGCGGATCCACACGGTGCCGGGCTCTCCCGCCGGTAGCTCAGCGCCGTCGTCGTCGCGGATGGCGATGGTCGAAATCGGCCAGGGGGCGCCGACGGTCCCGGGTCGTTCACGCCACTGTTGTGGGGTCGCCAGGGTGCCGCCGCCCTCGGAAGCCGCGTAGTACTCGTAGATGCAATCGCCCCACCAATCGAGCATCGCGGCCTTGACGTCGACCGGACATGGCGCGGCGCTGTGGATCATGTGCCGCAAAGAAGACAGGTCGCAGCGCTCCTTGACCTCGGCGGGCAGCTTCAACAGGCGCACAAACTGGGTCGGGACCATGTGGCTGCTGGTCACGTTGTGGCGCTGGATCGCGTCGAGCATCCCTTCGGGCGTCCACTTCTTCATCAGCACGAGGGTGTGGCCGAGGTGGAGGTGGTTGGTCGCGAAGTTGATGACCGCGGTGTGATAGAGCGGCGAGACGACGATGTGCACGCCCGGGCTGCCCGGATAGATGCCAAAGAGGCTCAGAAAGAGCGCCTGCGGGGTCGACATGGCCTCGGGCGGGATGGATGAAGCGGGCCGTCGGACGCCCTTGGGTTTGCCGGTGGTGCCCGACGTGTAGGTCATCGTGCTGCCGGCGAGGCGATCGGCGGGTTCCTCAGCGGGTTGACCGTCCGACAGCGCCGAAAAGCTGCGGAAACCAGCGAGGTCACCGATGCAAAAGCGCGCGTTCTCGGGGATTTCGGCGCTATCGGCTGCTTTTATCCCGCGTTCTCCGATGGTTTCGTGGCAGACGAAAGCTTTCGCGCCGCAGTCTTGGAGGATGTAGGCGATTTCGGGTGCCGCCAGGTGACTGTTGATCGGGGTGAGGTAGGCGCCGGCCTGGGACACGGCCATGAAGAGCTCGAGCATCTGCACGCAGTTGGGGGCGATGACGGCGACACAATCGCGGGGCTGCATTCCCATCGCGCGCAGGCCGTGGACGAGCCGATTGGACGCGTCGAGCAGCTCGCCGAACGTGGTTTGCGGGCCGCCTTCTTCAACAATGGCGATGGCGTCGCGGTTGGCGGCGGCGTGTTTCCAAAACGAGACGACAAGATCGGGCGGGATGTTCATGGTGTCTTTCCGGTGGGATCAGGCTGCATGGCAGTCGAGCACGACCCGGCCCTCATTGCCGCCGGCCCGGACCTTGCGCATGGCTTGATCGGCGGCGGTGAGCGGGTAGGTCGCGGCGATGGGGAAGTTGAGCGGGCGTTGGCCGTGATGGTCGAGCAGAGATGCCATGTCCGACCGCGTCGCGCCGGTGCTGCCCGCGATCTTGAGCCCGCCGACGATCACGCGACCGATCGAGAGCGGCACCTTGGCGTCCTGGATATTGCCGATCGCGACCAGCCCGCCGCCAAGTCGCAGGGCCCGCATGGACGAAGCGAAGGTGGCCGCGCCGACGCAATCGAGGGCAAGGTCGGCCTGCCAGGCGCCGAGCTCATAGCGGCCATCGCTGCACGTCGCGACGCGGAACGCGCCCTGGGAACTTACGAAATCGGCGTGCTTTTCATCGCGCACCACGCCGACCACCTCGGCACCGAGCCGCGTCGCAAGCTGGACGGCCGCCGAACCAACCCCGCCGTTGGCGCCGGTCACGACGACGCGATGCCCGGGACCGATCGGGCCGAACTTATGCAACCCGCGCCACGCCGTTCCCCACGCCGACAACAGCACAGCAGCGTGGGCGACAGGCATGGCTTGGGGCACGCGATAGAGGGCGTTTTCGGGCGCGACGAGGTGGCTTGCAAATCCGCCGTCTGCCAGCAGGCCAAAGACGTGAAAGGCGTCCTGGCAAAGCGACGTCTCGCCGGCATCGCAGAACCGACACGCGCCGCAGAAGTCGCGGTGCATGGTCGCGACGGTGTCCCCGACTTGCCACTGCGTGACACCTTCGCCGAGCGCTTCGACGACGCCGGCAGCTTCATGCCCCATCGTGATCGGCACGCGCATGAACGCCACGCGGCCGCTGCGATCGATCACATCGCGGTAAGCAACGCCGCACGCCCCGACACGGACGCGGACCTGGCCGGCTTCGGGTTGGGGCAACGCTGCGGAGCGCTCGATGTGCAGATCGGCGTCCCAGCCGTGCTGGAGCAGGCGCGCGCGGACAAACATGGTTAACCCGCCCTTTTCAATCTGTCTGCGACGATTCGTGGACGCGGTTGGCGATCTTGGTGGCGAGATCCTCGGTCGCGGGCAACAGGGCCGGCTGCAACATCGCGTTGATCATCGGCGCCATGGGTCCGCCGGCGTCCATGCGCAGCCGAAACCGCAGCTGCGTCTTGCTCGATGAAGGGCCCTCAATCGCCTTCTCTTCGCCGTGCACGCGTCGGAACAACGTGGCGAACAGCCACCGAACAAAGCGCCGCCAGGCTCCGAGCTGCTCGCTCGCTGCCGGCACGACCTCGGCCCCATCGGCTGCGTTCGAAGACTCGTCGTTTTCGTCGTCAGGCGCTGCCGTGATGGTGAACGTCCCGTCCCCGTCGACCTGCTCATTGAGCCCCTTGAGCGTGAACTCGACCCGCTCGCCATCGACCCACTCGGTGATATCAACCTGCAGCTGGACCCGCCGGCTGAGCATCCCGACGTCGCCTTGCAGCGTCCAGACACTGGTCGCGTCGTCCTGCTTTTCATGGCCCTGGTAGCCGGTCAGCAGGGGCGCCCAGTTGTCCATTTCGCGGACGAATTGCCACGTCTGCGCGACGGGCGCGTGCACGATGAGTTGGTGGGTGCACTCGGGCATCAGGGCTCTCCTGCCGCGAATTAGAACGTGTTCTAGCAGAGAGTTCCAGCCGATGCGAGGGCCTGGCGAGGGCACGCGCGCGAGCAAGTGCATCCACAAGCCGTTGCCTGAGCCGCCTCAAAGCAGCCGCGCGCTACGCGATTCGACTACTGCCCGCCTACTCGTCCCCTGGACCGGGCAGAATCACGGCTCGCGCGGCATCGCTCGGTGCGCCTGACGCGCCCGGCGGTCGGCTGCACGACAGCGACCCGCAGCCGATGTCGTCACGAAGACGCGGGCGAGCAGCAAAAACACGGCTTGGTTCGCAGGAATCATATGTATGTAAGGGTCAGACCCCGGTTATGGGCGTGATTCATTACCCGGTCACGACCGCCATCAGGGGTCTGGGCAAGCGGACATGCCGAAGGCTGTCCTGGGGGAGGTACGACCCTCGCGGAGGTGTCCGGCAGGTCACCGAGCAAGGTGCAGTG
>Ga0209992_10003679_pt1 | contig 12704 bp, 9 predicted proteins | sample 2SBtaG_2_FD_182564 | JGI IMG/M metagenome (GOLD analysis project Ga0209992, IMG submission 182564) | Deep subsurface microbial communities from Kolumbo volcano to uncover new lineages of life (NeLLi) - 2SBTROV12_ACTIVE470 metaG (SPAdes)... | ecosystem: Environmental > Aquatic > Marine > Volcanic... | reverse complement strand
CCAGGAGTTCTTGTTGTATCGTCATTATCTTCACCTTCATCTACATCCTTGTTTACATCTTCACCTTCAACTGTTTCAGGCAGTTGTGTTTCAGAGCAACCTTCAGCATTTACCATCTCACCCAGTGGTGTATCGGTGCAATTATCTTGAGAATCGACCACTCCATCTGCATCACTATCGAGTTCCGGCTCGGTTTCAGACTCGGGGATTTCTCCCCAAAGCCAGACCATGTTGCTCTCGTGCTTGCCAGTGTCTTCACCGATTAGCAGACGCCCGTCATCTAAGACAACGAGGTTGTCCGGTCCAGCGAGGTTATTCTCATCGCATTCGTATGTGGCTGATGATGTGTAAGGGCCGCCGGATACCAATGGATCAATCCTATTCACATCCCATTCATCATCCAAAGTCATGCTGTAGACGATTCCACAACGATTCTGCGTGACATCAATATCACCCTGACCATCACTCATATCGTAACTAACATCAGACATCGCCAGATAAGCATAATCGGGAGCGTTTGGATTGAATGCAACTCCTTCCATCTTGTTCCATTCATCACTAGCCCCAATTGCTGCAGCAGCCTTACGAGATTCAAGGAAGGCTACCCTATCATCAGCCGCTGAACCAATTGTACCATCACTATTCAAATCCTCATTCAAACGTTCTTCTGCCCAATCCCTGATATCTTCATCAGAGATGTAGGAATTCTGTCCAGCGATGTAGTCTTCTGTAGTTATGCCATCGTATTCATCAATCCATAGTTGAATATCTGAATTTGACGATGATGCCATTTCAATCCATTCCACATCAAATCCTGTAGTCGCCGAGTCGCTACTATCGTCTTGAGTGACTTTAGCAGCATAGAGCGTGCCTGAACTGAGGTCACCAGCAGTATCTGCTATGAACTTGAACAATACCGTGTCATAGCCGTCGTCAGAAAGGTAAACAGTTCTCTCATCAGGCATCACTTGTGCATTTTCATGTGAGAAACGGCCCATCGCAAAGTGTTTAATGAAGTCAGGTTGGGTGGTTGTTGAATTCTCAATTTCCATGATGTAACCATAATCATAGGGGTTCGGGTAATAACCTAGATAATCCGCTAAACTCTCTTGGTCGGAGTGATAATTGTAACTTTCGTCATTCCATTTCTGAGTATTAGGGAAGTAGAGTTCTTCGGAGAGAAGGGGTGTATCCCACGAGCTCATGCTACCAAAGCAGAGTACCCAACCGCCGTTGACGCCACTGAGGTCCAGCATCATACCACCTAACACCTCCCATTCAGTAGATGTTGAATTCCATTCAATCTCCAATTGGCTGATTCCTGCTGGACGGTCTTCCCATGAAGTGTAGAGATATCCTCGGCTAGCGTCGGTATTCAAAGGTACGAAGGCATTGTAGTCTGGTTTTTCGCTAGTGAACATACGATTTCCATTGTCAGCGGCATATATCCCTCCCGCAACACCACCTTGAGAAAAGACATCACCGCTTTGCAAGAGAACTTGGTAATCTCCGTAAGAAGTTCGAATGCCATTCCAGGTATCTGATGCGCTACTGGACGATGGTAGTTCTGGAACAGAACTCGGAAGATTGTTCCAATCAACCCCATTGATTACTCCAATCGTTGCTCTGTAGTTGTCATTATCAGGGTGCATGGCGTTCACGAAAAAATACCCATTCGCGTTGATGTGCATTCCAGTGGCCTCAGCATCAGGTGGTAACATCATGATGCGAGTCATCAATTCAGGTGTTGTTCCTTCACTACTTTCGGTGTTTGCTACTGGAGCAAGTAAGATGGTGAAAAACAAAGCAATTGAGATGATACTCTGGACTGACTTGTTTCGCATGAACTGTACATTAAATGATTAATGAAAAACATTGCCCAAATACAGGGGTGTTTATAGACAGTGCAAAGGGTGAATTGAGAATGCTTATTTGATTCGTTAGGCAGCGAGGATTGTGAGAATTCAGACCTTCTTGATGATATTTCTCGTTATCAGCCCACTTTTTACTGGTTGTATTGAAACTGGTGAGCAAGAGGAGCCGATTGAACTTAAGTTTGAATTTACATTTGATCTTGAACGAACTGCGGAAAACCCACTTCGAGGATTCTATACTAATTATGACTGGGGTGAGCCTATTCATGACTTCCCTGCAAGCCTTGAGTTTGCCTATATCCCGCTGTCAGAACTTATGTCAGGTCCTTCGAATTTTACATTCGATACTGGTCTTGAGCCAAGACTTCTTGCAGCAGAAGGGCGCTCTCATCAAATCATTTTGAGACCGTATATCGACTATCCAACAAAAGCTTCAGGACTTCCAGCGTTCTTGGAAGGCCAAGTAGAAATGCGTTCCTATTCTGAACACGGAGGGGGAATGTCCCCCGATTACAATAATTTAGAATTACGTGCAGCACTTTCCTCATTTATCCAAGCCTTTGGTCAAGCGTATGATGGTGATACACGGATTGCTCTGATTCAACTTGGTTTGCTTGGTTTCTGGGGTGAATGGCATACTTGGCCTCATTCAGAATGGTTCCCCAATGATGAATATCTCACTGAAATACTCAATGCCTATGACGATTCTTTCAATGAGACATTGCTTCAAGTTCGATATCCAGTAGCTAACAGTCCGAATCTTGAAATCGGCTTCCATGACGACTCTTTTGCTCATTCTACAATTGGCGATGTGGAATGGTATTTTCATCCTCGCCTCCTATCTTCAGGAGCTGGTGAGCATTGGAAAAAATCTCCTATTGGAGGTGAATTGAGACCTGAAGTTCAACAGAGTATATTTGAGGATAGTTCTAATTCTCAACATCAAAACTTTACACAATGCGTTGAGGCAACTCACGCGTCAATGTTACTCAACTATGCAGCATTTTCAGGCGGGTTGAACTCTTCAAATGAAATCAAAAATGCCGAGGCTGCGGCTTTATCACTCGGTTATGCACTACATGTATCCCATGCAACACTTTCGAACAACCAATTGAACATTACAATCGTGAATCAAGGAATCGCTCCATTCTATTACCCACTTTCTTTACAACTCATGGATAGCGCAAATAACACATTAACTCATGATTTACCTCAATACCTCCCAGGGCAAACAGGTTCACCAATAACATTGGATGTCTCCTCTTTACTACAATTAAACAATGAATCGATTTGGATACTTTCTCTGCATTCCGATTATATTCTTCCAAACCAAGAGATACTTTTTGCAACCACACCAGGAAATGGCTTAATACAGGTAAAATAAAGAGGATTGTAAGTCCATTCAAACATTAATTGCATTAGCATGGGTAGGCAGTGTACTGGGGGACTGAACACCCATTGTACTCCTCCAAAATGTCTTGAGGGGTATGAGAGAACCCTCGCGATTTCATGGGAATGATATGTCGGTTATCTGTATCAACCCACAAGAGACGGTGTGAATTTTCTAGAAAATAAGATTCAATCATCAAGGATGATGTTCTCATTGTTCAAAGCATGATGCCAAAGTCCACCAAGTCGCACCAAATTGTAGGCCGAACGTTCCACTCGGCTGACAATGTTGACCACTTCCAAGCGTCCAACTTTGCCGCCCATTGTATCGGATTTCAAGCTCGATAGGGCTTCAACAGCCTTTCCATGTTCATCTCTTACCATGGCCCATGCTGATTTCACGTTCTCGATTGGCAATTCTTCGCCTTTTGTGAGACAGCCGCTCATGGTATCGAGCAATTCATTGAGGTGCTTGTGCATCTCAAGAACAGAATTCACAATGGCCTCGGGCAACTCCTCTGCGTTTTCATCAAGAGAACGATCTGAACGAGCGATGTCCCGAGCGTGTCGGATCATACGCTCAACGGTATCGACGCTTCGCAAGTAGGTGGCGACAATTCTCAAATCTTTCATCAAGGGCTGATTGAGTGCGAGAATCAGCAGCAAATCATTGGTCAAATCCCAATTCACTTCACGCGCATGTTGACGAATTTGCTTGACCTCTTTATACACCTGTGAATCGAGTTTTGTGAATGCCTTTATCGCCTCACTATAGGCCATTTTTGCTTCATCAAAATACTCGCCTAAGTCCGCACGGACTTTGTCAATTCGTTCATCTAATCCTGTTCGTATAGGCATATCATTCACTCATCCAAATCTTCCAGTAATGTATCGCTTTGTTAACTCTAATTCTGGGTCTGAAAATATCTTATCAGTTTCTCCAAACTCTACAAGTCTTCCAATGTACATAAACCCTGTATAATCGCTGACCCTTGCAGCTTGTGACATTGAATGGGTCACAATCACGACGGTGAAATCTTTCTTGAGTTCCAAGATGAGTTCCTCAATGGCTGCAGTAGCAATTGGATCCAAAGCGCTGCATGGCTCGTCCATCAAAATGATGTCTGGTTCAACTGCAATGGTTCGAGCAATGCACAATCGCTGTTGCTGGCCGCCTGAAAGTGAGGTCCCTAAATCATGCATTCGATCTGAAACTTCATCCCAAATAGCCGCTCTCTTCAAACTCTTTTCAATGATAGCATCAAGCTCTTCTCGCGTCGGTTTTGTGTGCAGTTTGACCCCATAGCCAACGTTATCGTAAATTGATTTAGGAAACGGATTTGGTCTTTGAAACACCATGCCGATTCTCTTTCGAATCTCAACAAGGTCAGCATCCTTTGCGGTGATTTCGGTGTCACCCATTGTAATTTTACCATCGTAATGACAAATTGGTATCAAATCATTCATCCGATTCATCATTCGTAGAAGCGTACTTTTTCCGCATCCCGAAGGGCCGATTAAGGACGTTACGCTGTTTTTGGCAATCGGGAGTGAAACGCCATACAATGCTTGCTTATCGCCATACCATAGATCGAGATCTTCGATCATCAAATCGACCTCTCCATCCACATCTAATTGTCTCGTAGAATCTGGGACTACTTCTCCACCTATCGTCTCGCTCATGATATCAACCTCTTTCTAAAATGCTGTCTTAACACAATTGCAATGCTGTTCATTGCTACCAACAGACAGATCAACGCTATACTCGCTGCTGCTGCCATCGAATGCCATGCATAGTCTGGTTCTGCCGTCCAAAAATAGATCTGAATCGGAATGACAGTGAAATTGACGTTGCCTCCATTGAGGGCTGCCAATGGTTCGGGGTCGAACAAAATCATGGCAGTTGCTCCTACGACGACCAGTGGAGCCGCCTCCCCCATGATTCGGCTCATCGCTAGGATTGTTCCGGTCATAACCCCAGGCATTGCAGATGGGAGCACGTGGTCTTTGGTGACCTGCCATCTCGTGCATCCGATGCCATAGGCAGATTCTCTCAAACTACGAGGAACGCTACGCAATGCTTCCTGGCCTGCCAATACGATGATCGGCATTGCCATCACACCCATTGTCAATCCAGCTGCGAGAACAGAAGGGCCTAAGCCCCAGCCAAAACCGTCTTGCTTGACGAAAATCGCAAGTCCAAACATACCGAACACAATTGAGGGGACGCCTGCTAAGTTCGTAACCAGGGCTTGAATGAGTTTTGTTGTGCGGTTTGGCTTGGCATATTCCTCAAGATAAATTGCTGCACCAACAGAGACCGGAATAGACACGAGCATTGCAATCAACATCACCCAAATTGTTCCATAAAACGCAGCACGAATTCCAGATGCGTATGGAATAAAAATATCTTGATAACGCTCGGTTAAGAACGGAATGTCGATGAGAAGAGGGATGAATAATGTCGATGTAAACAACAACATTCTCGACCACATCAACACACCATCTCTCGCCGAAATCGAATGCTTTAATCGCGAGGTTTCGCTTAATTCTCGACCTAAACTTTCCAATCGTTCAATTCCCTCAGTAATTCTGTAGAGAATAACCCCTGATATAAGCCAACATATGCTCCCTAATGCTGCGGCTACAAACATTCCGTCACTTATTGCAATGGTTGTTCCAGCCAATATGTACGATGCCAATTTGATTAAAGTCCGACGGCCTTTCAGTTTCTGAATAATTTTCAAGGCAACTACATTGGGCCATGTGAGAACGATGATAAGAATCAACAGTGTAATCCAGGCAAGCAACTCCAGCGGTTGGAACACTTGTTCGTTTTCATCGTCCAGTAAGATATGGACGTCGCCAGTGATGACGAATGTATTGACTGCGGGATACCCCGTTTCATCAGCGTTTGGAACTGGGCCTGAAATTTGTTCAACTGAAACTGGGACGCCGAGGCTCGAATATGCGTTGAAATTTGTCTTACGCCCTACGTCAATTTCAGTTTGGTCAACTCCAGTTGAATCAATGTAGATGTCTGTTTTGACTTGTCGGGTGTCGATGACATTGATTTCGACATCATGAGAATGAGAGCCGTTTTCATCATCCCATTCAAAACGAAGGACGACAGGATCGGTAAATGGTTCGCCATTTTCGTCAACGGTTGGGAAGTCCCATTTGAACCTGTAATCGGATTCTGGTATCCATTCACTTGCGGGGGTGATTTCTCCATGTTCTCCTTTAATGAAAGTGGGTTCTGCAATTTGGTATATCAAGACGCCAAGAAAGAGTAAGCCAATCAATCCCGTTATCGCCAAACCCGTTGACCCTGCACGTTCCGTAAGGTCTCTCAACCTACGACTTCGTTTCTGGAGTTTATCGATGTCTTTCATCAGTAAGCCTCCCTGTATGTTGACAGAACTTTGTTGCCGAGTAAATTCAAACACAAGGTGATGACAAAGAGATACAATCCTACAGCGAAGATTGTGAGGTATCCGATTTCTCCGAATGGAAGGTCTCCCCCGACACGTTGCGCAATGTACGCAGTCATTGTTTGAGCTGGCAAGAACATGTTGGAGGTGAAAACTGCAACCGTCCCAACTGCAAGTGTAACCGCCATTGTTTCGCCAACAGCCCTTGATAGAGCAAGGATGATGCTAGCAACAATTCCGGATAACGATGCCTGAATCATGACTTTCATAGTCGTCTCAATTTTTGTTGCTCCCAATGCAAGGGATCCCTCGCGTAATTCATTTGGTACGGCGCGCAAAGCGTCTTCCGACATTGAAGCGATGAGGGGGAGTATCATCACACCGACCACAATGGCCCCGTTGATTGGATTGAGAACATTTGGCGACTCATCAATCCACCCGTTTGCAAATGCATACTCGCCAAACTGAACCACGAGTGGTCCAATATAGATGAATGCAAAAAATCCGTAAACGACAGAAGGAATTCCGGCTAGAATTTCAAGTGTTGGCTTCACGATTGCAACCAATCTTGGAGGTGCATATTCAGAGAGGTATATGGCGCACCCAACGCCCAAAGGAACCGCGATGATGAGCGCTCCAAATGCGACTTGTAGCGTCGTCAAAAGCAGACTGTTGACACCGAACGACATCGTGTCACAAAGAGACCGTCGATCTTCACAAGCACCTGTAGGTGTCCATTGGCTTTGTAAAAAGAATTCACCCAATGCTCCAGAATAATTCATTGTGATGGCGTCGAAGAGCGTGATAAAGATAAACAGAGAGAGAACGTTTCTCCACGTATTGGAAATCTCAATGTTGCCTCCAAAGATTTTCTTCATCTGAAGTTTACCAGCGACCCTCCAGACCATGGCGAAAAACAAGATTGAAAGGCCTAACAGGAAACTATCGTTAAACAATAATTGCAAAACGGCAAGTATGAACACGGCCTTCACAATTCCGTGGTGAGGATTCCAAACTTCTTGAGGGATAATGGAAAGACGATTTTCTTCCTTTTTGCTCTCGTGATCGAGAAGCAATGCAACAACAAGAAGCAAACATGCAAATCCAGATGCAGAAAAAATGCCTCCAAAATCCCACTCAAGGGAAAACCACCCTCTGTGTTCCGCAATGTCTGTAAAGAAGGTAATGGTTTCAAACAACAACGTTTGGATAATGCCGAGCGTGATGAGAATGACGGATAAACTCGTCAAAAACAAAATCGTGCCGGCCTTGTCCTTGGATATACGCTCAAAAAAGGACATACAATCACCAATTAAACCCTTTGAAGTCGTTGATACATGAGCATGTTAAGGAGAATTTCTGCGAAATTAACGCTGTAAGCGCACAGCCTCCTCACCGATTCGGAAATTCTGAATTCACTCAGGAGCCGTTCAGCCGAAGCGCGCCCCATCCATAACTCGCTTTCAGCTTCCTCTACATCATTGCCAAGTTGAGCCAGGGAGATTTTGGCTGAATGAATGAGTTCGACATCGCGCGTGTACATATTGTGGACAATTGTTTTGAGGTTGTTTGCCCACACAGGTATAGCAGACAAGGGCATATCCTTGGTTTTGATTTTGACAACGGTTGAGTTTTCATTGACCAAGTGCGCAAGGCGCGTAGCGTGATCGCCCATTCGCTCCAAGACTCGAGCAATGTTGGCGTGTTCCATGGCCGAGAACCGGTCGATGCCAAGTTTTCGCTCAACAGATGGTTGTTGTAAAGATGCAGCAACTTGACGTTCGAGCAAAAGGCGTCGAGCGTCGATCTGGCGCTCTCTGTAGTCGATGTCAGAAAGCAATTCTATGGATTCTCCTGAGAGAACATCAAAAGCATCATTGACGAGGCTTGAAATGAGAATGTACATCCGATTGATTGACACTTGGAGTCGCAACTCTGACGGGTTAAGAATCGACACAATACGAATCTCTTTCTCGTTATCGACTTCAATTTCCATTCCTCGCGTGTCTCTCAAAAACGCTCGAACGCCGGCTCGAGTTTTTCTGGTTATTGGGGATGAACATGTGAGTCTGATCACGTCTGCTCCAGCGATGTATGCACCAATCATGAGATCGATTAAACCATGTCCGATCGCGCAACAATCAAGCACAATTTCCCGTTTTGTTGAGTTCTCTTGCAATGGAGAAAGACGTAAATCTCCCGAAGCCAATTCTTCAATATTAACCAGGTCGCCCTTGCCCAGATTGTTAGCCTTAACCCATTCTTTTGGTAGAGAAACAATAACGGTGGAGCCACCAGTTAACTGCAATTTGCGGAAAGCCCCCTGTTGCTCCATGACGCTCCCTGACATTATCGGTGGAGTAAGGAGATACAGATAAAACCTCTTTATTATATTTATTAATATATATTTCTAAATAGGGCGCAATATAATCTAATGCCAACCCCTATGCCCCCAATCTGTCCAGCGGAGAACAACAGGAGAACCTGATATGAGTATGAAGAAGAACGGAAGGGCCTGGACACTTGTCCTGACTCTAATGATAGCCGGTTTAGCCGGATGCCTCGGTGGAGATGACGAAGATGAGGTCGAAGAAAAGACGATTAATATTGCAGGAAGCAGTACTGTTTTCCCTGTCGCAAGCGCCTGGGGTCAAGCCTACAGCGATGCGGACTCGGATTACACAGTCACTGTGGCTGGCGGCGGATCTGGTGCAGGAGCATCTAAAGTATGCAGCACAGACTCTGATTCGGTACACATCGGTGACATGAGCAGAGATTGGAAGACATCTGAAGCACAAGCTGGCGATGATGGATTCACATTCAAATGCCTCGACTCCGACATCACCGTAACACAACTCGTTGTGGCAATCGACGGTCTATCCGTCGTTGTCAAGAAAGGTGGCGCTGCAGACCAGTGCATCACCGAAACGGGCGGATTGTCCATGGGTCAACTGCGTTGGATCTTCACCGATTGGACCGAAGATGAACTCACAGTAGACGGCCTTGACATGACCTCCATCACACCAAATAACGATGATGACGGTGTGCGCGAATGGGGCGACCTCGACGCTTCTTGTGCAGATTCTGAAATCAAACTTTGGGGAGCTGACTCCGATTCCGGTACTTACGAGTACTTCGGAGAGCAAGTCTTCTGTAAGAACTGCTTTGCAGGAAAGGATGGATACGAAGCTGAAGGATTCGACAGTGTTCGTGGATACCAAAACTCTGCTGACGACAACCAGATCGTCAACGGAATCACCGGTGACGAGAACGCAATCGGATACTTCGGATATGCGTACTACGAAGAGAACGCAAACACACTGAGTGTTGCTGCAATCGCAAACAATGACACGCACGGTGTCCAAGACGCAGGTAGCGCAGTCGCTCCTGAAGAAAGCACAGTCGCAGATGGCAGCTATGCGCCTCTATCCCGATACATCTACATGAACGTCAACAACAACGAGTGGGGCCTCGTGACTTCATTTATCGAGTATGGATATTCAACTGAAGGAATGGAACATGTTTCTGAAGTCGGATACGTCGCTCTGCCTGCAAGTATGATTTCAGAAATGAAGGGCCGAATTGGAGGAGCTGATTTCGTTGCGGCTGCTGATGAGCCAGTAACCCCAGTGACTCCACAAGGTGGAACAATCAACATCGCAGGAAGTAGTACAGTATTCCCTGTTGCAAGCGCATGGGGACAAGCATTCAGCAACTCAAACGCTGAATACACAGTCACCGTAGCTGGCGGAGGATCTGGTGCTGGTGCATCCAAGGTGTGCAGCACTGACACAGACTCCGTCCACATTGGTGACATGAGCCGTGGATGGAAAGACTCTGAAGCGACTGTTGGAGAAGATGGCTACACCTACAGCTGCCTCGACTCTGACATCACTGTCACACAACTTATCGTGGCAATCGACGGTCTATCCGTCGTTGTCAAGAAAGGTGGAACCGCTGACCAATGTATCACAAGCATGGGCGGATTGTCCATGGCACAATTGCGTTGGATCTACACCGATTGGACCGAAGCTGAACTCACAGCAGACGGTCTTGACATGACCTCCGTCACTCCAAACAACGATGATGACGGTGTGCGCGAATGGAGCGACTTGAGTGGTTCGAGTGCATGTGCAGACAATGAAATCAAACTCTGGGGAGCTGACTCCGATTCAGGAACATACGAGTACTTCGGAGAGCAAGTCTTCTGTAAGAACTGCTTTGCAGGAAAGGAAGGATACGAGGCTGAAGGATTCGACAGTGTTCGTGGATACCAAAACTCTGCTGACGACAACCAGATCGTCAACGGAATCACCGGTGACGAGAACGCAATCGGATACTTTGGATACGCATACTATGAAGAGAACGCAAACACATTGAGCGTTGCGGCTATTGCGAACAACGACACACACGGTGTCGCAGACGCTGGTGGAGCTGTAACTCCTGAAGCAAGCACTGTTGCTGATGGCAGCTACGCACCTCTGTCCCGATACATCTACATGAACGTGAACAACGATGACTGGGACCTAGTACGTGGATTCATTGAGTTCGGATATTCCGATGCTGGCATGGACCACGTCATGGACGTAGGTTATGTTGCATTACCTCAAGCAATGATCGATGAGATGATTGCTAGAATGGGTTGATGAGAAGATACCTGAAGCGAACTTAGGAAGCATCGGGTGTAACGGGGCACGCAGTGCCATCGTTACCCCGGTGTGGAATAGGGAAGGTGTTCAATGCTTACATTATAGGGCATGGTTCGCCTGGTTTAGGGGCTTGCAGTAGATCTTGTCAGACGATACACCCTCTGTATACCCAAGCGACATACACTTCACGCGTCGGTACCCTTCGTACACCCGTCCATACAGAGGGGGGCCCTCTGTATTTTCATGCTGGGAAACAGGTTATCTATGAGCGAACTAACCGGGTTGCATGGTGAAGTGTAAGACCGCAGATTGTGATACAGAAGTCACCAAAAAAGGATTTTACCTTTGCTACCCTTGTTGGAAAAAGCAAAACCCAAAGAAAGGGAGTACTCCAAAGAAGAAAATAGAACCTGTTGACCCATCTACTCTAATCACTTCCACAAAGATTTGTGAACATATTTTAGAACAGCATTCACTCAAAATTTCAAGCCAAAAATTAAATTCAATTTTGAATGAGTTGGGTTGGATTTCTAAACCTCCTTATGATGTAGGTGGATGGCAAACAACACGAAATGGAAAGAGAAATGGGGGAGTTAATCAAGAAGCCCTAAGAGGTGGGTCACCATATGTCAAATGGGGAAATAAAATTCTCAAAAATAAGGCATTGCTTCGTGCTGTTAGAGATATGTTAGGTTCTGATGTAAAAGAAGAAACTGTGTCTAAAGATGATGATAGTAATCCACAGGCACATAATGCACCAAATAGAGCAAAAACAATCAAAACAAGAGATGGTCATTATGTGGCTTCTAGAGGGGAATGTATGATTGATAATTTCCTCTATGGGGCACGAATTGCACACGCTTACGAACAAGAGTTGTATCTTGGTGAAGATGCTAAAGTTATGATACCTGATTTTACCGCCCTAACCCCAAAGTGCAATGTTTACATTGAGTTTTGGGGAATGGAAGGAAAGCCTGCTTATGATAAACGAAAAGAAATCAAAAAGAAACTCTATGCAGAATATGATTTGGAACTGGTAGAAGTATATCCAAAGCATCTTGATTACATCGATGCGTATTTGGGTAAAATATTTGCCAAATATGGTGTCAAAACTGCATTTTGAATTGCATCCACCAACAAATCGATTCGGACAAGTTGCAAGGGGTTATCCGAAACCCCTTCGTATTTTATTTTCCGATACAAAGGGGATTCAGTGGGTCGATACAGACGCTACCCATCCTTGAAGTGTATGTTGGATGGGTGTTGCAAGGGTTCAAAAGTTTCCAATCAATGGCTGATGCATGCTAGAGATACGCACAATCGGTAGTTTGGTAGTTGGATTGGTCTGTTTGGGTTAT
>Ga0209992_10003677_pt1 | contig 12718 bp, 12 predicted proteins | sample 2SBtaG_2_FD_182564 | JGI IMG/M metagenome (GOLD analysis project Ga0209992, IMG submission 182564) | Deep subsurface microbial communities from Kolumbo volcano to uncover new lineages of life (NeLLi) - 2SBTROV12_ACTIVE470 metaG (SPAdes)... | ecosystem: Environmental > Aquatic > Marine >... | reverse complement strand
CCAGATTGCTGGACAATCACTCGATATCAACAAAATGGATGTCGATGTAATTGAACAAATCCATCAAATGGGCGGTTTACAGCTTGTAATGCCTCAAGCATTCGCAGAAACTGATTGTGGTGTTCTAACAAACTCTGGACGTACAGTTCATGAGTTTAATTTGACTGGTGAAAGTGTCGAACTTCCAATTATGGGAGGAAAAACTTACAATGCCATGACCTTTAATGGACAAGTCCCAGGACCAACATTAAGAGTCACACAAGGTGACGTTGTACAAATGACACTTACAATTCCAGATGATGAAGTTACTGGACACGGTAACGACATGCATGCATCACAAATGTCAGCAGGAAACTTTGACTCTGTCAATCCTGGCGAGACAAGTCAGTACTGTTACATTGCTGAATCCGCAGGTGTCTTCAAATACCATTGTTCTGGTGTCCACTTAATTGGAATGGACCAACACGTACTTTCCGGCATGTACGGAATTGCAATCGTTGATCCAGCTAATGGATACAAGAAATTAATGGTTGAGAAAACCAGCGGTAGCGGTGAATTAGACAGACACTTCTACGATGCAGATGCATTAGAGTTCCAAATCCAATACAATCAATTGTATCTAACACCTGAAGGTAACTATGATGCAGGAGCAATGTTCCAACATCATAATACTGCAACAGTTGTTAACGGAATGCAATTTGGTTATGTACCAAACATGGCTCATAACTTACTCGTCAATGGCGATGTAAACAAGAACATCTTTGTCGCACAACCATGGAATGGACTTGAACACAAGCAATACCAATCACAACTCTTGTTTGTTGAAAATGATCAACATGTGAGAATCTTTGCCGAAAATGCAGGTAACGAACCAGTATTTTTCCACATTGTTGGAGAAATTTTGGATAGAGTTACGCAAGGCAACAGAGTACAATCCGCAGCAACTGAAACATGGTTACTCGGAGGTTCACAAAACATGATTGTTGATATAGTATTTGATGAACCAGGTGCATATGCATTAGTTAACCATGATTATGCAGCAATTTACACTGGCGCAGCTTCAGTATTTGTAGCAGGTGACCCATTCGGCTTGAACCCAGTTCTAGTTGAGAAAGGAGTTATCCCAGCACCAGTCGCATCTTATGCATATGCTTTAGGCAATCCAAGTGATGCTGTCCCACCAATGGGAGAACAAAGTATTGCTCATCCTGCACTAAACATTCACGGTTTATACACTGATGAAGTAGCTTCTGAAATGCAAGCAAGTGGCGATTATGTCGCATTATGGGAAGTAATTCCTGTAGTAGCAGAAATCCTAACTTCTTGATCTTTTAACATCTTTTTTTCTTTTTATTTTTCTTAATGAATTATATTCCGCATGTCATTTTCTTAGTTTATGGGATTTGAAGACTCTGTACTGATATGTGATGAAGTCGATCCTATATTGAATAAAATTCTGATAGATAATGGTCTAAAGGTTTCATATGAACCTGAAATTACTAAGGAGCAAATTTTAGAAAAAATTTCCACTTTTAATATCGTAATTGTTCGAAGTAGAACTACAATCACAAAAGAAATGATTGAGAAAGCCGATAATTGTAAAATTATTGCTAGGGTTGGAGTTGGATTAGATAATGTCGATCAAGAAGCAGCTAAGACAAAAGACATTCGTGTGATTAATGCAGTTGAAGGTGCAATGAATGCAGTAGCTGAACTAGTTTTAGGTCTGATGTTATCTCTTGCAAGACAAACAGCAAGAGGTGATAGAGCAATTAGAAATGAGCAATGGCTCAAAAAGGAACTAAAGGGAACAGAACTTCGAGGAAAATATTTGGGAATTATTGGTTTAGGAAATATTGGAAAAAGATTGGGAAGACTTGCAAGAGCACTAAACATGAACATTATTGGATATGATGTAATACCAATTGATGAAGAGTTTGCAAAAGAAGTTGGTTTGATGAAAGCTGACTTGAACACTTTGTTACAAAGTTCTGATTACATTTCAATTCATGTCCCACTTTTAGATTCTACCTACCATCTTTTAGATGCAGAAAAAATGTCTACAATGAAAAAGACTGCAAAAATTATCAATACTTCTAGAGGTGGTGTAGTTGATGAGGATGCACTTTATGATGCTCTCAAAAATGGAACATTGGGTGGAGCAGCATTGGATGTGTTTGAAAAAGAACCCGCCATTGGAACAAAATTAGCTGAATTAGACAATGTGATTTTAACTCCTCATATTGGTGCTCAAACAAAAGAGGCTCAATCCCTAGCTGCAAATGTAATTGCTGAAAAGATTATTCAGATATTACGTGGCGTAATTTAGTATCCTTTCTGCCTGAACTTTAAAAATAAGTAAAAAAGCTTGACTTTTACGTGATTTATTATCGTCTCTTCATTTTTAACGTCTATTCGGAGGTCAAAATATACAAATGAATAATTTTGCAGTAAAGGAATTGTATTTGGAAAAACATGTTCCACTACCTAGTGTTAGTTCTCTATTGAAAATTTCACTTGGACTAATTTTGTTTACTATGATTTCAACAGCGTTAGTTTATGCTGAAACAATGTCAGTTGATGTTGAAGGGAATTCATATGATATTGAATATGCTGCAACTGGAATGACTGTTTCAGGAATTGAACCTGACACTGATTTTATTTCACTGATTTTAACTGTAGATGTTACTGAATCAAGTGGTACCCTAGACATTACGCTTGATCGTTCTTTCTTTGATTCAACTTTTGAAGGATTAGATGACGATTTTATTATTTTAGCAGATGGTGATGAACCAAATTTCTCTGAAACTGAGACATCTCTACAAAGTAGAACTTTGAGTATTGAATTACCCGCAGGAACTGAAGAAGTAGAAATCATTGGTTCTGTATTTGGACAACCTGTAGAGGAAACACCAGTTGAAGAAACCCCTGTAGAGGAAACACCAGTTGAAGAAACCCCTGTAGAGGAAACACCAGTTGAAGAAACCCCTGTAGAGGAAACACCAGTTGAAGAAACCCCTGTAGATAACACTCCTAAAACTCAATGTGGCCCTGGCACCATTCTAAAGGATGGTGCTTGTGTATTAGATGAAAGATGTGGCCCTGGAACTATTCTAAAAGATGGGGCATGTGTTCTTGATCCTACCACTCAAACATCTAGTTCTACAAAAGGGATGGGCAAAGAATCCATAATGGGATTTGTTGCAGCCTTTGTTATTGCAGGAGCTGTTGCAGTAATTTTGGGAATTATTGCTAGAGCAAGTAAAAGTAGTAACTAATCACAAGACAAATCTTCGGAATTCATCATTTGATCAAAATCAAACCCTGAAATTTGAGTTGTGGTTGAATACGGAATTATTCCTAAAATTGGCATATCTGCACGTACCACCACCATGAGCTTGTTAGGATCTATCCTAATATCCCCTCCATCAAACTCAAAATCCATTGTCATGAAAAGATGTTGAGATGCTGGTAATTCTTCTGAAGCGAATTTACCTTCTTGAATTGTTGATGATAATGGATTCAGAGTTGTTGGGTTTATTGAAAATGACCCTATATGTTTCGCATCATAAAATGTTGCAATTTTAAATTCCTTAAAAGTAATCCAAAAAGGCATTGAATTACAAAATTCTACCTCTCCATGATTGGACATTGTAAAAAAACTAAACTGTCCTGGATTATCCCATCTGTATTCTAACTGTTGCATTCCTACAATGCTTAATCCAGAATGTACAAACGGGATGATGATTATGATAATTGCAATAATGGTGATGGTTGAATGTTTATTCAAACGACATCCTCTTCAAACATTTTTTCTTTAATGATATTTTTCTCAAATAGGTAATTGAACACTTGAGCAAAATCTTTGTCTGAAATCATATTGTTAACCCACCAAATCGCTATATTGTTTTTTACCCAACTTGGCATATTGATTTCTAAAATATTTTCTGAATTTACTTCAAACGGTACTTCAATTAATTTTGGATTGACATTTTTTTGTAATGCATCTACAAGGTACCCATCAGGAATTTCCCCATTAATCCATCCTATGATAATCTGTTTGATTGCTCCTGGAATGCAAATGTTATCTGAATCAACAATTTCAAATTCAGCACTAGTTGATATTCCGGAATATTCAACATCTATGAAATATTTTCCGGGCACAAATTGCTGTTTTTCAAATGGAAATGCTGCTGGAATTAAATTTTGTAATCCTTCAATTGGAATGGGTATGGCACTGCTTCCTTTACCTGATTCATCTCTAATGTGGATAATTGCAGGGTCTCCTGTCACTTCGGAAACTTCGATGATGTATGATAATTTTTCACAATACTGATACGTTGATTTTTCTAAATTGATGGAAACTGCAGTCTCTGCTTGTACATTGGGCAAAAACATTGTAATTCCAATTACAAAAATTATAGACATTGCCGACACCCTTCTTATCATATTTTTAAAACTCTCAATGTTCAATAAAAATCTCAAAGTAATACTGAGGAATCTTTTTTAATAACTTTGAACTATTTGAAATATCGAGTTTTCTGCGGGAGCAAACTCTTTGAGTGTGAGGATTGTGACCCCACTCAAGGAAATTTTAACTGATTAGCGTTGCTTAGGTCTGTTTTTCGATTTACAGTTAGAATGTGGATATTTTTGACCTTTTAACATCATGATTATTGCAAATTACCTAGATTTTTTTAAAATTCTTGACAAAGAAGGCTTTTAAGAAAAAATTAGATTATTAGCATGTTGAACTATCTGGTAATTGCTGCACTTGCATTGATTTTTCCAGTCATGGTAATTGGAAGCACTCTTTTGGAAGAATCTGAAAGATATGTGCTGATTTTGGGTGATGATGATGCACATCTGAATAATCTTTACTTGGAATTTTATGAAATTGATTCTAAAAAAAATCGCCAAATTATTGTAGATGAGGGTTATTTTTCATTTGGAGAACAAGAATATTCTATCATTACTGAATGGAAAGGCAGTTTTCTAAATGATGATAAATTATTTTTCACGGCAGGCAATATTGAAAATTTTGATGAAAAAATTGATGTTTTTTTGATGGGTAAATTTTTAAAAAAAACAATTGATGGAAGCTTATATGACATTACAGTTCATATTCATTCTGAACCTCATGTTGAATTTCAGACTACTGCAGAAATAATTGGAATAACTCCCAAAGAAATCTCTGAAGATGTACAAATAGAAGATCCCATTGAACTTTTATTTTTAATTAAAGATACACACCATAGATTCCAAGATCAAGATTATGCTTTTACAACAAAACTTTATGATAAAAAACAAAATCCTACTGGTGAATGGGACACAAAAGGTGGAGCCATTGATAATGCTGAAATTATTGTTAAAGCTATGGATCTTGAAGGAAATATCTTGCGAGAAATCAAAGGTAATACCAATGAATTTGGATGGTTTAAAGGAAAATTTCCCACTGGTGTAGTAGATTTCCCTAGAGGTGAATATTTGGTATTGTATACTGCAAAATATCAAAATAATATTGCTGGAGAACAAAAACCTCTTTATGTTTTTGAGACAAAAACTGATGCCAACTATAGACACTTTACTCCTACATATGATATTGATAGAGGACAATGGTCAGATCAAGAAGGTAACAATGATCATCTGATGTTTAATGAACTTGATGAATATATTCGAGATGATTCTGATTATGTTTCTTCAAAAGCTCTTGGTAAGAAAAAAGATAGTACTGATGACACCTTCCATGTTGGAATCACAACATATGCTGGTGTAACTACTGATCATGAGCATGTTATTTCATATGTTTTAAGAAAAGAGGCTGCTGGTGGATATGAGATTAATTTTACAGTAACCTTGTTTGATGGTCCTAGACAAATTGCACAATGGACTCATCTTAATGTAGATGAAAATTTCAAATTGTTTACAAACATTTTGACTCTAGATGAGAAAAAATCTATTTCTAATTATGGGAATCTGAGTTTAGAATTTACAGCAGAATCTCTTTCTTGTGATTCATGTCAGAAGAGAGAGGCACAGGTTTCATGGATACACATGATTGTCTAATTTGAATGAAAATAACTTGGAAATCAGTTATTAAAGGGGATTTTTCTATTCTCGATATGCCTAGTTATCAAGACCAAACGTGGATCAGACTTTGGAAAGAGAATTCCCCTGAAATACGTGAACGTGTAGTTGGATGGCGTAAACAAAATGCAGTTACACGAATTGATAAGCCTAGCAGATTACAAAGAGCAAGAAGATTAGGATACAAAGCTAAACAGGGCATTATTGTTGTTAGAATGAGAGTTGGTACTGGTGGTATGAGAAAACAAAGACCAACTGGTGGTAGAAGACCAAAACATCTTGGTGTTACCAGAATCAAGGCAGATGATGATATGAAAACTGTTGCAGATAGAAGAGTTCTCCAAAGATATCCAAACATGAAACTTTTAGGTTCTTACTTTGTATACAAAGACGGAAAACACTATTGGTTTGAAGTAATCTTGGCCGATCCTGATCATCCAAGAATTGCCCAAGATAAAGAAATTACCAAAAGAATTCCTAGAACTGCATAAATTGAAAATCTATCTTATAGTTTCTATTGCATTAATTTTTGCTATGACTCCAGTTTATGGTGCATTATCTGATGCTACAGGATTGGTTGACCGATTAGACATTCAAACAGGTGGACATTCTTTTGAAGTTGAAACAGTTTCCAATTTTGAAATTTCTAATTTTGAATTTGACAAAGATGAGAAAAGATTAACTCTTCACATTGTTAGTGGTTTGGAGAATAATTTAGGTGAGGTAATCATTCCTCAGAATCTTCTTGGTGGAAATATGACGTTTTATCTAAATGAACAAGAATATTTGCCTCAAATTAATAGCAATGAAAAAATCTCATTTATCACATTAAATTTCACAGGCTCTGGTGATAACAAATTGGATATTATTGCAACAACCTATCTTGCTGGTCTGACTGAGAAAGTTGAAAAACCTATTCCACCATCTACCACTATTCCTCCTTCTGAACAAGATGATGGATTAATTTACACAATCATAATGATACTATTGATCATTGGTGGCATTGTTGGTATTGTAATTTTTACAATTAAGAGAAAAAAATAACTAAAATAGGAATTTTTTAACAATTAATTATCATGGATACTGCAAAAGTTGCTCTCGTAGTTGGGTTTGCAATAGTTGTAGGTCTGTCTATTTCTCTAGTTTTGATAAGATAATCTAATTTTCATCAAGTAATTTTTGTATCATTGCATCTACATGTCCTGCTTGACCAAATGAAACATCTCTGAGAATTCCTTTTCTATCTACTAATATCATAGAAGGAGTTCCTTGCAGGGCAAATTTTTCAAATGTTTCTGCAGAGTATTCTTTTGATTTCATGTAACTCTTCACTCTCTCAATGATTTGATTTTTGTATTCTTCAGGCTGTGAGTCAAATTCTGGAATTTGCGGATAGATAAACTCCATAATTTTTTCATGACTAATTTCTCCTGAGGTTTTTGTAAGATTGTCCATTCCTAATGGGAATGGGATTTTAAACGATAGCTTGTTTCCGTCTTGTAATTGTCCATATGATGAAAGTGCATCTTTAGTTTCTCCAATTACTTCTCCTGTTTCAGCCAACATTTTCAAATTATCTAATGTGTTTTTATCAAAATCTTCAAAAGCTGTTGCAAGACCTAAAACTCGAACTCCTTCATCTTTGTATTTGTTATAGATGTTGATTGCTTCAGGAATTGCATGCATGAAACAACCTGGACAATTTACTTGAAATACTTCTAACAATACTATGTGATCTTTTTCTTGATCAAAATTTGTTGGAGCTCCTTGAACCCATTCTGATACTCCAAAATTTGGTGCTTTTTCACCTATTTTTGCACTCATGAGACATCATTGGATTTTTTGCATTAAATAGATAACGCAATAATTTTTTGATTTTTCTTAAGTAACCTAATATATGACACAGAAAGTTCTAAAACAAAATGCAGGCAGTAACTGATGATCGATTAGCCCTTTTTGCGGAAATGGAATCAAAATATGAAAAGAAAGATACAGAATATTTTGTATCACTTTTAGAGCATCCTGACTATGTTGTTCGAACAAGAGTAGCTTGTATTTTAGTTGATTTTGGTGGCGAAGATAAAGTTCCCTATATTGCTAAAGTTTTAAAAAATGATGAAAATGAATTGGTACGTCATGAGGCCGCATTTGCTTTAGGTCAGATGAGCTACTCTAGTGCAATTCCTCCCCTTACTGATGCAACACTAAATGATCCTAGTATGTTTGTACGTCATGAAGCTGCTATTGCTTTAGGAGTTGTTGGCTCTAAAGACGCAAAAGAAGCTCTTCAAAAAGCATTGACTGATCCTGATGAACCTGTAGTGGAATCAGCAGTTGTTGCCTTGTCTAATATTGAATTTATGGAAAAGTTAAGTAAGAACGCAGAGTTTGCAAAGTTAACAGGTGGATGAGATGAATTTTTCTTATGGAATAATCGGAATAGTTGGAGTTCTTGCGGCAATTTCAATTGGATTCATATCGATGGAACCAAATGATATCATTGAACCAAGAGCAATTATTCCTGAAGAGAAACCAACTGCTTGTACATTACAATGGGACCCAATGTGTGGGGTAGATGGCGAAACTTATGGAAATATGTGTCAGTTGGATGCTGCTGGTGCTAAATTAGATTATCAAGGTGAATGTTCACCAGAACCAGTAGCTGAATCAGAGCCAACTATGGAATTACCAATTAATGATGCTGTTGAAGAACCTGTTGTTGAAGAACCTGTTGTTGAAGAACCTGTTGTTGAAGAACCTGTTGTTGAAGAACCTGTTGTTGAAGAACCTGTTGTTGAAGAACCTGTTGTTGAACCAACACTTGAACCTGAAGCCCAATCATTGCCATCCACTGCTATAGTTTCTATCCCTGCTGGTTCTGCAGTTCCTGGATGTGAAGAAACAAACGAATGTTATTTGCCTAATGAAATTACTGTCTCTACTGGTACTACAGTATCATGGATTAATGATGATTCAGCAGCACACACAGTAACTAGTGGAACTGTAACTGCTGGAGTAACTGGTGTATTTGATTCAAGTTTATTCATGGCAGGAGATGTCTACGAATTTACATTTAATGAAGCCGGAACTTTTGATTATTTCTGCATGGTTCATCCTTGGATGACTGGCGTCGTTAATGTTAACTAGAGTGCAATAACTTTACTTCCTTGCTCTGAAGATTCAAATTTGTAAATTTGTTCTACTGTAGAATCGTCAAAGATTTCTGTATCGTGAGTAATTATTAGAAATTGCATGGGTGTTTCAGAATTTGAAATGTTTGATAATTGAGATAATACCACCACTAGTGATTTTTTTCTCTCTGCGTCAAGATGTGTAGTTGGTTCATCAAGTATCATCAAATTAAGATTTGATGCTCCCAAAAGACTTGCCATCCCTAATCTCAAGGCTAATGCTACGCTGACTTTCTCCCCTCCACTAAGTGATTCCAAATCCAATTCTTCTGTCTTTGAATTACAAATAATTGAAATGTCTCTGGTTTTTTCTGCAAGCTGAATTCTTTGAATTTTTGTATTCAGCAATGCAAGGTATTCTGATGCCTTGGCTGAAATAGCATTTAGTGCCCATGATCTTAAACTTGTTGCAACAGGACCATCTCTACTAAAAATATTATTTTGAATTTCATCTAGATTCGATACATATTCTTTAACAATACTTAGTTCAGAAATTGCACTTTCAATAATTTTAATTTGCTCAGTTCCTTTGGATATTTTTTCCAAGATTGCTCCTATTTGTTGATCTATTTGTGAAAGTTCAATCTGTTTCTGACTAACTGATTTTTTTAGGTCCAAAAATTCTTGCTCATCAAATCCCTTTGTGTCTGATTCTAATTGAGAAATGTTTTCAAAAATCATCTTGGCATGAGAGTCTATTTGTGATATTTCAAGTAGATTGCTAGTACTAGATGCAGGAATTTTTTCTATATTTTGTTTTTTTGTTTTAACGTCTTCTTGGATTTTCTCTAATTCTTGTTTTGAGCCAATAGAATATGCTCTAAGTGTAGATTCTGCATCTCTTGCAGAATCTAACTTTTCAGAAAACTCTTTTCTTTTTTGATTATACATCTGCTGTTCTTTTTCTTTTAATCTAATCTGTTCTTGCAATGATTCTAACTCTTGCTTTAGGTGTTCTTCTTGGAATATTGGATTTAGCTTTTCCACACTTGAATCACAAACTGGGCATTTGTGATCTTTTAGCTGAAGTTTTGATGCAAGCAATTGCTTTTCTTTCAGAGATGCTGTCTGATTCTTCATCTCTTGAATCTTGTTTAGTGTCTCATCAACTGCCTCTTCCACTTTGTGAATTTTTGATTCCAAATCCCCTTTTAGACTCGCAGGCTCAAAACACCCCTCACAATCCCGTATTTTACGCTCATTATCACTAATTTCACGTTGAATTTCATGAATTGCTTCTTTAGCATATTCTATGAGTTCTTTTTTTCTTAATTCTAACTGATTAATTTTGTCAATTTTTGGAGTCTCTGTTTCTACCTTTTTTCTCAAATCCTCAACGTCTTCTTTTAATTTTTCTTGTTTTGTTTGCAATTCATTTTTTTGTGGTGTGACCTCTTGAATTTCTTTTTGATATTTTTCTAATTCTCTTGATAAAATCTCAATATGTGTATCATCATATCCTATTTTCTCCCTAATGTTTTGACGAAATTCTTTGTTTACTATTTTCATTGATTCTGAAGCCACATCAAGCTTGTCAATTCCAATTATTGCATTAAGTAATTCTTTGAATTCTTTAGGCTTTGCATTAATTATTGCATTTAATTCCCCTTGCTGAACAATTGATGCCACTTTTAATTTTTCAAAATCAAGGCCAATTGCTTTTTCAACTTCTTGTGTCATTGATTCTCCAAATTGTTTTCGCTCACCTGCAGCTATCTCTACTCTTTGGTCCCCTACAATTTCAGAGAATTTTGCTGATAGAGTTCCCTTACTGTCAATTTTTCTTACTGCCTCATAATTTTTCCCATTGACTGAAAAGTTTACTTTGGAAAATCCTTGATTGCAACCACGCTTGATGAGACCTTTGTTTGACTTTCTTGTATGTTGTCCAAATAATGCAAAAGTAATTGCATCGATAATACTTGATTTTCCTGCCCCATTATGTCCAACAAAAACTGTTACTCCATTATCAAAATCTAAATTTGTACTAGTATGAGATAAAAAGTCTCCAAGTTCAATTGATGTGATCATTACTTTTTCTCCTTTTTGAATTTTTCAAAGTTTTCGATGATAATTTCTGAGGCTTCTTTAATTTCACCTGAAGACAAAACTGGGAGGAGTTCTTTAATTGCAAAACTGGCTGACTGCTCTGAGCCTAATGCATCAACTGAGAGTCTGAACATCTCATCATCAATTATGTTTGGCTTGTCTAGAAATACCGAAGAGTCTGAAATTTTCTTTGTGCTGATTCTCCAAAAACACCTCAAAACCATGGAATTTAGCCTTGCAATTTGTACCTGAATGTGGTCCGTTTCAATCTTTTCTCCTTGGATATTTACTTCAACAATTGGCTTTTTTGATAAACCTGAAATTTTTTCAGAAATCTCATCAATTGTTTTTGATAACTCTTGATATTCTGTTTTAAATGAAAACTGAGGTCTTGTGTCTAACTCTATCCAAGTAGGTTTTGCCTCTTCTCCAGAAATATCTACTTCAAAAAATCCTTTCTTTGTTTTTTTAATTCCTTCACTTGTTGTTGATTCAATGGATCCTGGATATGCAATTGGTCCATTTAGATGATTGAATTGTTTGATGTCTTTATCATGAAGATGTCCCATGGCATAATATGTGAAATTTTTTGGTAGTTCTGTTGATTGAATCTCTCCTGCAAATTTGTTAAACTCTGTAATTCCCTGATGTAAAACTAGAATTTTATGTCCTGAATGATTCTGTGCAATTTTGTCAATCTCTGCAAATTTCTCTTCATATTGTGGGATTTCTGCTTTTCTAATTTTGTCAAATCCTGCAATTAAAACTCCTTTGTGTTCAATTGGCTTTCCTTGTCCGATATATTTTGAAAATTCTAAATTGTGATATACATATGGAATTGGTGTTGTTCTGATTCTACTAATGTCATGTTCTCCTAAAATAAAAAATGAATCAATATTATTTTGTTTTAATCGTTTTAATCCATTAGCCATTTGTATGATTGCAGTTCCGTTAGGATTTGGAACATGAAAAATATCTCCTGCAAATATTACAAAATCTACCTTGTCTTTAATTGATGTGTCAATTGCTTGATTAAAAACATCATACACATCTTGTGCACGTTCATCTGAACCATACTGTACTAATCCTAAATGTGTGTCTGAGATGTGAGAAAATAACATTTAATCTAATAACAAATCCTTTTGAACTAATCCTTGTGTTGATTCTACTGCAACTTCTTTCATCTTATCTGCATTTGCCCATGCATTCACTGCACTTTGGTCAGCACCCATGATCTTTTCTTTTACTTCTTCAACATGCACTAGTGATGGCAGATTAGTCCACTGACCCACAAGAACTGCGTCTCCTACGTTAAGTGAGGTCAACTGTGCTATCAATTCACGACTAGTAGACTCTGTTGCTGAGGCTATCTGGCGTTGGTCGTCTTCTTG
>Ga0209992_10003674_pt1 | contig 12720 bp, 5 predicted proteins | sample 2SBtaG_2_FD_182564 | JGI IMG/M metagenome (GOLD analysis project Ga0209992, IMG submission 182564) | Deep subsurface microbial communities from Kolumbo volcano to uncover new lineages of life (NeLLi) - 2SBTROV12_ACTIVE470 metaG (SPAdes)... | ecosystem: Environmental > Aquatic > Marine > Volcanic... | reverse complement strand
GGCCAGCGGGACATTGGCGTCAATGGCAATGGCGTTGCCACGACTGTCTTGCCCCTGAACCATCCCGCGACGGGATGTCAGATCGCCGATGATGCCGCCGGTGTATTCTTCCGGTGTGACAACCTCGACTTTCATGATGGGTTCCAGCATTTTCGCACCGGCCTTGCGCAAACCGTCGCGCATGCCCATACGTCCGGCGATTTCAAACGCCATGACGCTGGAGTCAACGTCGTGATATTTGCCTTCGATCAAGGCAACTTTGAAATCAATCACCGGAAAACCGGCCAGCGGTCCGCTGTCCATGACAGAAGCGATGCCTTTTTCCACACCGGGAATATATTCTTTTGGAATAGACCCGCCGACAACGCGGCTTTCAAACGAATAGCCTTCGCCGGGTTCAACCGGCGATATGATCATTTTCACCTCGGCGAACTGACCAGAGCCACCCGATTGTTTCTTGTGGGTATAGACAATTTCAGCCTCGTGGCTGATGGTTTCACGGTACGCCACCTGTGGTGCGCCGATGTTGGCCTCAACCTTGAACTCGCGCTTCAGACGGTCCACCAGAATATCAAGATGCAGCTCGCCCATGCCCTTCATGATCGTCTGACCGCTTTCAAAATCGGTTTCAACGCGGAAGGATGGATCTTCGGCTGCCAGACGGGCCAGACCGGTGGACATTTTTTCCTGATCGGCTTTGGTTTTTGGTTCCACCGCAATCTCGATCACCGGATCGGGGAATGTCATGGTTTCCAGCACCACAGGTTCTTTGTCAGAACACAGGGTGTCACCCGTTGTTGTTTGCTTCAATCCGGCCAGCGCAATGATGTCTCCGGCAAAGGCTTCGGTGATTTCCTCGCGGTCGTTAGAGTGCATCATCATCATGCGGCCCACACGCTCTTTCTTCTCCTTGGTGGAGTTCAGCATGCTGTCGCCCTTGGTCAGGGTGCCGGAATAGATGCGGGTGAATGTCAACGTGCCCACGAAAGGATCGTTCATGATCTTGAACGCCAGACCCGAGAACGGCATGGCATCGTCCGCACGCCGCGCAATATCGCGGGTTTCGGTTTCGTCGCCGGGTTTAAAGCCCATGTAATCAACCACATCCAGCGGGCTGGGCAAAAAGTCGATCACCGCGTTCAACAGCGGCTGCACGCCTTTGTTCTTGAATGCGGACCCGGCCAATATCGGTACAAAGGCCATTTCAATCGTGCCTTTGCGGATCAGGCGGCGCAGGGTGGCGTTGTCAGGCTCGGTGCCCTCCAGATAGGACTCCATCACGTCGTCGTCCATCTCGACGGCCATTTCGATCATTTCGGCCCGCATTTCTTCGGCCTTGTCACGCAAGTCATCGCGCACATCGCGCAATTCCCAGGACGCGCCCAGGTCTTCACCGGCCCAAACCCATTCTTTCATGGTGATCAGATCGACGATGCCCTCAAGCTCTGTTTCAGCACCAATCGGCAATTGCACCGGCAAAGGATTGCCGCCAACGCGGGTTTTGATCATCTCGACGCAGTTAAAGAAATCCGCGCCGATTTTGTCCATTTTGTTGACGAACACGATGCGCGGGACCTTGTACCGGTCAGCCTGCCGCCAAACGGTTTCTGTTTGCGGCTCAACCCCGGCGTTGGCGTCCAGCAGCGCAATCGCGCCGTCAAGCACGGCCAGCGAACGCTCGACTTCAATTGTGAAATCAACGTGGCCGGGCGTGTCGATAATGTTCATCCGGTGCTTTGGCGTTTCCGCTGTCTCACCGTCGGTGGTGCGTTCCCAAAAGGTGGTGGTGGCAGCGGAGGTGATCGTGATGCCACGCTCCTGCTCCTGCTCCATCCAGTCCATGGTGGCGGCACCGTCATGCACTTCGCCGATGTTGTGGGACTTGCCGGTGTAATACAGAATACGCTCGGTGCAGGTGGTTTTACCTGCATCGATATGCGCCATGATACCGAAATTGCGGTATTCATTCAGGGGGTATTCGCGTGCCATCGTACGTGCTCTCTTAAAATCTTACCAGCGATAGTGGCTGAAGGCTTTGTTGGCTTCGGCCATCTTATGGGTGTCTTCGCGTTTTTTAACGGCTGAGCCGCGCGACGCCACGGCGTCCATCAGTTCAGAGGCAAGGCGCTCTTCCATGGTGTTTTCATTGCGGGAGCGCGAGGCGTTGATCAGCCAGCGGATTGCCAGGGCTTCGCGGCGCTCAACGCGCACTTCAACCGGCACCTGATAGGTGGCACCACCAACCCGGCGGGAACGAACCTCGACCGATGGTTTGATGTTTTCCAGCGCTTCGTGGAACACTTCGACAGGCGCGCGTTTCAGTTTGCCTTCAACCCGCTCAAGCGCGCCGTAAACGATGCGCTCGGCCACGGATTTTTTGCCGTCCAGCATCAGGTTGTTCATGAATTTGGTCAGAACCGTATCGCTGTATTTAGCATCCGGCAGGACCTGGCGTTTTTCAGCACTGTGGCGTCGTGACATGGTATTAAATCCTTACTTGGGCCGCTTGGCGCCATATTTTGAACGCCGCTGACGACGGTCTTTGACGCCTTGCGTATCCAGCACACCGCGCAGCACGTGATAGCGCACACCGGGAAGGTCCTTCACACGACCACCGCGGATCAGCACGACAGAGTGTTCCTGCAGGTTGTGGCTTTCACCGGGGATATAGCTGATCACCTCAAACCCGTTGGTCAGGCGCACCTTGGCCACTTTACGCATGGCAGAGTTCGGCTTTTTTGGTGTGGTCGTATAAACCCGCGTGCAGACGCCGCGCTTTTGCGGGCAGCCCTGCATGTGCAGCGACTTTGAGCGTTTCACTTTTGGCTGCCGCGGCTTGCGGATCAGCTGTTGGATCGTTGGCATTCGGCATTCCCCGTTTTACCCGTTTTAAACTCTTGCGGGCGCAGTGCTTTCGCAAAACGCCAAAACCGCCAGCGTTCTCCTGCTTTGGAAAAGCGCCGCGGTGAAATTCCAGAGGATCGAGGTAAACAAACCCGGATCATGACCGCCAGATTGTGGCATTCATTGCGCGGAAACTGACGCCCCCGTCACAACATGCGCGCGTATAGGCGGAGTCGTGTGGGGTGTCAACAGGGGGTGATCAGGTATCCTGTTGCTGGCGCAATCGGTGTTCGCGGTAAAACGTGTACATTCCCATGCCAACCACAATGGCGCTGCCGATCAATGTCCATCTGTCCGGGTATTCGCCAAAAACCGCGATGCCAAGGACCACGGCCCAGACCAGTGCAGTATAACGAAATGCCGCGACAAAGGCGATGTCGCCGACGCGCATGACCATGATCGACAGCAGGTAGCCGCCGATGATGAAGACTGAGGCCGTGCCAAGGAACCCTGCGGTGCGCAGGCTTACCGGCTGCCAGTCGCCAAACAGGGTTGCCAGTCCGGCCAGCGAGGTGATCACAATTGCGGTTATGAAGGCCACGGAAAGAGAGGGCACCCCAGAACTGAGGCGTCGTGTGGACAAATCACGCAGAACCACAAAGGCGACCGCAACCAGCGCCAGCAGGGCATAAGGCGAAACCCCTTCACCGCCGGGGCGCACGATGATCAGCACGCCGGCAAAACCGATGGCGATGGCGCCATAGCGCCGCCAGCCGACGGCTTCACCAAAAAACACCGCCCCCGCAAACGTGATCGCCAGCGGCAGGGATTGTAGGATGGCGGTGACATCGGCCAGCGGCATGTTGAACAGGGCTGTCAGAAAGGCAGCGGTTGCACCCACCTCTGCAAGGGTTCGGATGCTGATGGTCTGCCAGTCCTTACGTTTAAACTTTAGCTTCAACCCACCCTGTACCACACCGATCAAGACGATTAGGACGGTGGTGCCAAGGCCACGCAAAAACACCGCCTGGGCCAGCGGCAGATCGGGTGCCACCGACTTTATCGCGGCATCATTCAGCGTAAACGCCGCCATCGAGGCCATCATCAAAAACGCACCGCGCGTGTTGTCGGTTATGTGCATGGGTCTGTGCCTTGAAACCAGTTGCCGGCAAATTGAGGCATCGGGCAGAAATTGCCAGCACAAAATGAAGCGTGTCAGGGCAGCTGTAGGTCAGACAAATGCCCGACCTACAGGATTTTTTATTCCGGCTGGGCTTCGCCGCCGCTTTCCGGCGTGTCCACCAAACCGCTGTCAAACGCCGCTTCGGCGTCAACGGTTGCCACACCCAGATCGCTTTCATCCGGGGCGGCCAGCGCGGCGGCGGCTTCTGCTGCTTCGCGGCGTTCCTCGATGATCTTGGCGTCGCGGTCATGGGCGATCTTGCGGATCTGTTGCGTGGCACCGCCGGTACCCGCCGGGATCAGACGCCCGACGATCACGTTCTCCTTCAGACCGATCAGCTTGTCCCGCTTGCCTTGCGTTGCCGCTTCGGTCAGAACCCGCGTGGTTTCCTGAAAGGATGCCGCCGAGATGAACGAGCGTGTTTGCAGGCTGGCCTTGGTGATCCCCAACAGGATCGGCCCGCCGGTGGCCGGTTCCTGACCATTGGCAACCGCCTTGGCATTGACGGCATCAAATTCCGCCTTGTCCACGTGTTCGCCTTTCAGCAATGTGGTGCCGCCCGAAGTGGCAATTTCCCATTTCTGCAGCATCTGGCGGACGATCACTTCGATGTGCTTGTCGTTTATCTTCACGCCCTGCAGGCGGTAGACATCCTGCACCTCGTCGATCAGATAATCCGCCAGCGCCTCGATCCCCATGATGTGCAGGATGTCCTGCGGGGCCGGGTTGCCGTCCATGATGTATTCACCCTTTTGGATGAAGTCACCTTCCTGCACCGGGATGTGCTTGCCTTTGGGCACCATGTATTCCACGGTTTCCTGGCTGTCGTCTTCCGGTTCAATCGCGATGCGGCGTTTGTTCTTGTAGTCGCGCCCATAGCGGATATAGCCGTCTATTTCAGCGATGATCGCGTGATCTTTTGGACGTCGGGCCTCAAACAGTTCTGCCACCCGTGGCAGACCACCGGTGATGTCCTTGGTTTTGGCACCTTCACGCGGAATACGTGCCAGCACGTCACCGGCTTTGATTTCCTGACCGTCCTCAACCGACAGGATGGCATCCACAGACATGGCGTGGCTTTCCGGATTGCCGTTTTTCAGGCGCACAGGTTCCCCAGTTGCCGGATCCATGACGATGATCTCCGGCTTCAGATCGTTGCCTTTGGGCGCGGTGCGCCAGTCGGTTACGATCTTCTGGCTGATGCCGGTTGCATCATCGGTTTCATCGCGTAAAGACAGCCCGGCAGCCAGATCGACAAATTTGGCAACGCCATCAACCGACGCAATGATCGGCAGCGTGTAGGGGTCCCATTCAAACAGCTTGTCGCCGCGTTTGATCTTGCCGCCATTTTTGACAAACAAGCGCGAACCAAAGCCCATTTTGTGTTTGGCAAGTTCGGTGCCGTTATCATCACTGACCACCAGCTCCATATTCCGCGCCATGACGATTGTGTCGCCATGCGTGTCCTTCAGAACATTGGCGTTGCGCAGCTCGACCTTGCCGTCGTGCGATGCTTCCTGAAACGACTGCTGTCCGCCTTGCGCAATACCACCAATGTGGAAGGTGCGCATGGTCAGCTGTGTGCCCGGCTCGCCAATGGATTGCGCGGCAATAATGCCCACAGCCTCGCCAAGGTTCACTTGTGTGCCCCGGGCCAGATCGCGGCCGTAACATTGCGAGCAAACGCCCTCTTCGGCCTCGCAGGTCAAGGGTGAGCGGATCAGAAAAGACTGGACACCAGCGGCCTGGATCATGTCGGCCATGCGTTCGTCGATCAGTTCATCACTTCTGCAGATCACCTCGTCGGTGCCCGGTTTCACAACATCCTCGCCCGCCACGCGGCCAAGGATGCGTTCAGACAGCGAAGCCACGACTTCGCCGTCATTCACCGCCGCCCGAGCGGTGATCCGGCGTTCGGTGCCGCAATCAACCTCGCGCACGATACAATCCTGCGCCACGTCAACCAGACGGCGGGTCAGATAACCGGAGTTAGCGGTTTTAAGCGCGGTGTCGGCCAAACCTTTGCGGGCCCCGTGGGTGGAGTTGAAATATTCCAGCACCGACAGGCCTTCTTTAAAGTTTGAAATGATCGGCGTTTCGATGATTTCGCCATTTGGTTTGGCCATCAGTCCGCGCATGCCGCCCAGCTGTTTCATCTGCGCCGGGGAACCCCGCGCACCGGAGTGGGCCATCATGTAAACCGAGTTTGGTTCCATCTCGGCACCCTCATCGTCGCGCTTCACAGCGGACATTTCGGCGATCATCTCGTCAGCCACCAGATCGGAACATTTGGACCAGCTGTCGACAACTTTGTTATATTTCTCGCCCTGTGTAATCAGGCCGTCCATATATTGTTGCTCAAATTCCTTGGCCGCGTCGCGGGTGGAATTCACGATGGTCCATTTGCTGTCCGGGATGATCATGTCGTCTTTGCCAAAGGAAATCCCGGCCTTGAACGCTTCACGGAAACCCATCGTCATGATCTGGTCACAGAAAATAACGCTCTCTTTCTGGCCGCAATAGCGGTACACGTTGTCAATCACCTCGCCGACTTCTTTCTTGCGCAGCAGCCGGTTCACCAGATCAAACGGTGCTTTGTGATTGGCGGGCATCAGCGCGCCAAGGCGCACACGGCCCGGTGTGGTTTCAAACCGCACCTGAACCTCGTTGCCCTCTTCGTCAATCTGCGGCACGCGGCAGGTGATTTTGCTATGCAAATGCACAAGGCCCGCGTCCAGCGCGTGGTTGACCTCTTCCAAGCCACCAAACACCATGCCTTCGCCTTTTTGGCCTTCGCGCATCAGGGTGATGTAATAAAGGCCAAGGATCATGTCCTGAGATGGCACGATGATCGGCTGGCCGTTTGACGGGGACAGCACGTTGTTGGTGGACATCATCAGAACGCGGGCCTCAAGCTGTGCTTCAAGGCTAAGCGGCACATGCACCGCCATCTGGTCGCCGTCAAAGTCTGCATTAAAGGCCGAACACACCAGCGGGTGCAGCTGGATGGCCTTGCCCTCGATCAGCACAGGTTCAAAGGCCTGAATGCCAAGACGGTGCAGCGTTGGGGCGCGGTTCAGCATGACGGGGTGTTCGCGGATCACCTCATCCAGAATATCCCAGACTTCGCTGCGTTCCTTTTCAACGATCTTCTTGGCTTGTTTCACCGTGGAAGACAGGCCCTTGGCCTCCAGCCGTGAATAGATAAACGGCTTGAACAGCTCCAACGCCATTTTCTTGGGCAGGCCGCATTGATGCAGTTTCAGTTCCGGGCCGGTCACAATGACCGAGCGGCCGGAAAAATCCACGCGCTTGCCCAGCAGGTTTTGCCGGAAGCGGCCCTGTTTGCCTTTCAGCATGTCAGACAGCGATTTCAGCGGGCGTTTGTTGGACCCGGTGATCACCCGGCCACGACGGCCGTTGTCAAACAGTGCGTCCACGCTTTCCTGCAACATGCGTTTTTCGTTGCGCACAATGATGTCAGGCGCGCGCAGTTCGATCAGGCGTTTGAGGCGGTTGTTGCGGTTGATCACCCGGCGGTACAGATCGTTCAGATCAGAGGTGGCAAAGCGGCCACCGTCAAGGGGCACCAGCGGGCGCAGTTCCGGTGGCACCACGGGCACAACGGTCAGCACCATCCATTCCGGACGGTTACCGGATTCAATGAAATTTTCCACCACTTTCAGGCGCTTGATGATCTTTTTCGGCTTCAGCTCGCCGGTCGCTTCGGCCAGTTCTTCGCGCAGTTGGGTGGCTTCGGCTTCAAGATCGATCTGGGACAGCATTTCGCGGATGGCTTCCGCACCAATGCCCGCGTTGAATGCGTCGGCACCGTAGGCGTCTTCGGCATCCATGAACTCTTCTTCGGTCATCAACTGGCCGTGCACCAGATCGGTCAGGCCCGGCTCGATCACCACGTATTGTTCAAAATAAAGGATGCGTTCCAGATTGCGCAGGGTCATGTCCAGCATCAGGCCGATGCGGGATGGCAGGGATTTCAGGAACCAGATGTGGGCTACGGGGGCGGCCAGTTCGATATGGCCCATGCGTTCGCGCCGCACCTTTTGCAGGGTGACCTCCACGCCGCATTTTTCGCAGGTGACACCACGGTATTTCATGCGCTTGTATTTGCCGCACAGGCATTCGTAATCTTTGATCGGGCCAAAGATACGCGCGCAGAACAGGCCGTCGCGTTCAGGTTTGAACGTGCGGTAGTTGATGGTTTCAGGCTTTTTGATCTCGCCAAATGACCACGACAAAATCCGCTCTGGCGAGGCCAGGGATATCTTGATCTCGTCAAATGTTTTTGGGGCCTGGACCGGGGCGAAGGGGTTGTTGGTGATTTCCTGGTTCATTGTGAACCTCCTTTAAACTTTTTTATGGGGGAGCGGCGGGGTGAACCCCGCCCTACCGCATTGGGTAGGGCGGGATTTATCCCGCCGTTATTCCACCTCCGCGTCCAAAAGCTCGATGTTCAAACCAAGCGAGCGTATTTCCTTGACCAGCACGTTGAAACTTTCAGGCACGCCCGCCTCAAAATTATCTTCGCCCTTCACGATGCTTTCATAGACTTTCGTCCGTCCGGCAACGTCGTCTGATTTGACCGTCAGCATTTCCTGCAAGGTGTAGGCGGCGCCGTAGGCTTCAAGCGCCCAGACCTCCATCTCGCCAAAGCGCTGACCGCCAAACTGGGCTTTGCCGCCCAGCGGCTGCTGGGTGACAAGGCTGTAAGGTCCGGTCGACCGCGCATGGATTTTATCGTCCACCAGATGATGCAGTTTCAGGATATACTTCATGCCAACCGTGACGGGGCGCGAGAACTGTTCGCCGGTGCGCCCGTCAAACAGGATCGACTGGCCCGAGGTTTCAAATCCGGCCCGTTTTAACGCATCGTCTACGTCGCCTTCCTTGGCCCCGTCAAACACCGGGGTTGCAATCGGCACACCGGTGGTCACGTTGCCTGCGGCCTCCAGAAACTCGTCCTGATCCATCTTGGTGAAGACTTCTTTGTACAGGTCCTCGCCATAGGCGATTTTCATGGCGTCCTGCACGGGGTTCATATTGCCGGAACGACGGTATTCCTGCAGCCCCTCGTCAATCGACAGGCCCAGTCCGCGCGCGGCCCAGCCCATGTGGGTTTCCAGAATTTGACCCACGTTCATACGCGACGGCACACCAAGCGGGTTGAGACAGAAATCAACCGGCGTGCCATCGGCCAGAAACGGCATGTCTTCCTGCGGCACAACGCGCGAGATAACGCCCTTGTTGCCGTGCCGACCAGCCATTTTATCACCCGGCTGCAGTTTGCGTTTCACCGCGATGAAGACTTTGACCATCTTCATCACACCCGGCATCAGATCATCACCCCGGCGCACTTTTTCGACCTTGTCGTCAAACCGGGCGTCCAGCGCGTTTTTCTGAATGTCGTATTGGGCGTTCAGGGCTTCAACGCCAACCGCGTCTTTGTCTTTGCCCAGCGCCAACTGCCACCACTGGCCACGGGACAGGCTTTCCAGCAGTTCCTCGGTGATTTCCGATTTCGGTTTCACGCCTTTGGGGCCTTTGACCGCAACCTTGCCAAGGATCATGGTTTTCAGACGCGCATAGATGTTGCGGTCCAAAATCGCCAGTTCGTCGTCGCGGTCCCGCGACAGGCGCTCGACCTCTTCGCGTTCGATCTGCAGCGCACGCTCGTCTTTTTCAACGCCGTGGCGGTTGAACACGCGCACCTCGACAACCGTGCCGTAATCCCCCGGCGGCAGGCGCAGCGAGGTATCACGCACGTCACTGGCTTTTTCACCAAAGATCGCCCGCAGCAGTTTTTCTTCCGGCGTCATCGGGCTTTCGCCTTTTGGCGTGATTTTGCCCACCAGAATTTCGCTGGGGCCGACCTCGGCACCGATATAAACGATGCCAGCCTCGTCAAGGTTGCGCAGGGCCTCTTCTCCCACATTCGGAATATCGCGGGTGATTTCCTCGGGGCCCAGTTTGGTGTCGCGTGCCGCAACTTCGAATTCTTCGATATGGACTGACGTGAACACATCGTCTTTCACGATACGTTCAGAAATCAGGATCGAGTCTTCGTAGTTGTAGCCATTCCACGGCATGAAGGCGACCAGCGTGTTTTTGCCCAGCGCCAGCTCGCCCAGATCGGTGGACGGGCCATCGGCAATAACTTCGCCAAGCGTCACCTTATCACCCACTTTCACCAGCGGGCGCTGGTTGATGCAGGTGTTCTGGTTGGAACGCTGGAATTTGCGCAGGCGATAGATGTCAACACCCGGATCACCGGGATCAAGTTTGTCGGTCACGCGCACAACGATGCGCATGGCGTCCACCTGATCGATGATGCCTCCGCGTGCCGCCACGATTGCCGCACCGGAATCTCTGGCCACAACGCCTTCGATCCCAGTGCCCACAAACGGCGCCTCGACTTTCAGCAAAGGCACGGCCTGACGCATCATGTTGGAACCCATCAGGGCACGGTTTGCGTCGTCGTTTTCCAAAAACGGAATAAGCGAGGCGGCGACTGACACCAGCTGTTTGGGGGAAACGTCGATGTAATCGATGTTGGACGGCGGCGTCAGCGTATATTCGCCGGAGCGCCGCGAGGACGCCAGATCGTTCATGAATTTGCCCTTGTCATCCAGCTGCGCGTTGGCCTGTGCAACCGTATGACGCATTTCCTCGGTCGCGGACATATATTCCACTTCGTCGGTCACAACGCTGTCCACCACCTTGCGGTAAGGCGTTTCGATAAAGCCATATTTGTTGACCCGCGCGAACGAGGCAAGCGAGTTGATCAGGCCGATGTTCGGCCCTTCCGGCGTTTCAATCGGGCACATGCGGCCATAGTGGGTCGGGTGTACGTCGCGCACCTCAAAACCGGCCCGTTCGCGGGTCAGACCACCGGGCCCTAGGGCTGACAGGCGGCGTTTGTGGGTGACTTCGGACAAGGGATTGGTCTGGTCCATGAATTGGGACAGCTGGCTGGAACCGAAGAATTCACGCACCGCAGCCGCCGCCGGTTTGGCGTTGATCAGGTCTTGCGGCATGATGTTGTCGATCTCAACGGACGACATGCGTTCACGTATGGCGCGCTCCATGCGCAATAGACCAACTCGGTACTGGTTCTCCATCAACTCGCCAACGCTGCGCACCCGCCGGTTGCCAAGGTGGTCAATATCATCCACGTCGCCCTTGCCGTCGCGCAGATCAACCAGCGCTTTGACAACCGCAATGATGTCTTCGCGGCGCAATGTGCGCAGGGTGTCTGGGGCATCCAGCGCCAGACGCATGTTCATTTTCACGCGGCCAACAGAGGACAGATCATAGCGCTCGCTGTCAAAAAACAGCGTGTCAAACAGGGCTGACGCGGCCTCTACCGTTGGCGGCTCTCCCGGGCGCATGACGCGGTAGATGTCCATCAGCGCGGTGTCGCGGTTCAGGTTTTTATCCACCGCCAGCGTGTTGCGGATGTAAGCGCCCACGTTGATGTTGTCGATGTCCAGCGTTGGAATGTCCGAAACACCATTGTCCAGCAGGGTTTTCAGCGTGCCGCCGGTCACCTCGTCTGTCTTGGCGTCGATCTCCCATGTCAGTTCATCACCCGCTTCAACCCAGATTTCACCGGTCTTTTCGTTGATGATGTCTTTGGACACGTACCGCCCGATGGCCTGTTCAAAAGGCACAAGGATGTTTTTCACCTTGCCGTCGTCGATCAGTTTCTTGACCGTGCGCGGTGTGACCTTTTTGCCGGCCTCGGCTATCACCACGCCGGTTTTGGCATCAACGACGTCAAACAGCGGTTTGGTGCCGCGAATGCGGTCGGCAAAAAACGGTGTGGTCCAGGCCTTCTTTTTCTTGTTCAGCTTGAAATTAACGGTGTCATAATAGGCGTCACAAATGCCTTCCTGATCCAGCCCCAGCGCATAAAGCAGGGTGGTCACCGGCAGTTTGCGGCGGCGGTCGATGCGGGCGAAAACGATGTCTTTGGCGTCAAACTCAAAATCCAGCCACGAGCCGCGGTAAGGGATGATGCGGCTGGTGAACAGCAATTTGCCCGAGGCGTGGGTTTTGCCCTTGTCGTGGTCAAAAAACACACCCGGCGAACGGTGCATCTGGCTGACGATAACCCGCTCGGTGCCGTTCACAACAAAAGTGCCGTTGGGCGTCATCAGGGGCATGTCGCCCATGAACACATCCTGTTCCTTGATGTCCTTGACCGTGCGCGCGCCGGTGTCTTCGTCCACATCAAACACGATCAGACGCAGGGTCACCTTCAGCGGTGCCGAATAGGTCATGTCGCGTTGCTGACATTCCTCTACGTCATACTTTGGCTTTTCCAGCTCGTATTTCACAAACTCCAGCGTGGCGGTTTCGTTGAAGTCCTTGATCGGGAAAACCGATTGGAAAACGCCCATGATGCCTTCGCCATCTGTTGGCGCAGGTTCTTCTCCGGAGTTCAGGAAAAGTTCGTAGCTGCTTTTTTGCACCTGAATAAGGTTGGGCATTTCCAGCACTTCGCGGATATGTCCATAAAACTTGCGGATTCTTTTGTGGCCTGAATGGGTCTGCACCATGACGTAGTGTCACCTTTCGATTGCGCGCAGAATGATCCGTCGGGCACCGGGCCATGCTGCTCACCTAGGGGGTTGTGGTTCTATTCTTGCGCTGCTTCCCAAAGCCGCGCA
>Ga0209992_10003671_pt1 | contig 12722 bp, 18 predicted proteins | sample 2SBtaG_2_FD_182564 | JGI IMG/M metagenome (GOLD analysis project Ga0209992, IMG submission 182564) | Deep subsurface microbial communities from Kolumbo volcano to uncover new lineages of life (NeLLi) - 2SBTROV12_ACTIVE470 metaG (SPAdes)... | ecosystem: Environmental > Aquatic > Marine >... | reverse complement strand
CTAGAAGAATCTCTTTTGATATTACATCAGGGATTGTATTATGTTGACTATCTTCCTGCACTTGAGGGTACACATGTATTTCATATGGTAACATTTGATGAAGGAAATATTTCTCATGGTTCAGCAGCTACTAATGTTTTAATTGAAGATATTTCTGGAATTTCAAGACAGATAATAGCACTGAATGAATCATTAGTAGAGACATCAGATGAGCTCAAAAAACTAAAATCTGAAACATCAGGCTTTGGTTCAACTTTAGAAAATGCAAGTAGTAACATTGACGAAAGTGTTTCAACAATAAGCACCTCAGTAGCAAACATGGAAGAAGGCTCATCACAACTAAACTCATTACTGTTTCCAATAGTTGCATCTATTGCAATAATATTGGCATTACAAATTGTAATTATAGCAAGAAGACGTTAGACTAAATATGCCATGGAATTCCATGCAGAGTAATTTTTTCAGGAAGCGAATCTTTGTTCATTTTTAGAAATTCAAGATCTTGTTTTTTGTCACGTAATTCATCAGGCAACATGATTGGTATTTCTTCAATAATTGGATAAAATCTTGAACATGATGTACAAAATAAAACGCCATTAATTATAATTTCATCTTTTAAATTAATTTCAATACTTTCTAAAGGATGATGTTTACACATAGGACAGGCTAAAATGTCAAGCATTTTTTTATTCATTTTAAATCTAGATAGATTGGTATTCCTTTTTGGCTAGATAAAAAAGCTGCTTCTGCAATATTTGTAGCATTATCATCAAATGTGGAATTATCTAGACTAACATTCCAGTCATCGTTTGTTATTGATACTTTATCATTTGTACATACTAATTCTAAATTTCTATTACGTTTTGATTTAATCCAGTTTGATGAAATAACCACTGTTTTGTTATCTTTAAACCCAAGCAAAGTTGTTGCAAAATCATCAAATTCATGGTTTAATTTTCCTGATATAGCAAAAACCAATTGTGGTGTTTCCTCAAGTAACCAGATTGCAGTTTTTATATCATTAATTATAAAATTTTTGAAAATATTATCATTTTCTCCTGGTTTATCTTCGCTAGAAATTTTCAAACTAACAAAATTTCCAATTTTTTTTGATTTCAAAAATTCTTTGATTTGTGCTATGTCTGTGTTTGTTTCCATTCTAATATACCGGAGTTATCCACTTTGAATACTTTTTGTTATCATTCATTACAATTCTAGAATATTCATCCATTATTATTTTTGTCAAATCTCCAATTTTTCCTATACCTATTTTCTTTTTATCGACTTTTACTACAGGAGTAATTTCTGCTGCAGTACCTGAAAGAAAAACCTCATCAGCTGATTTTAATTCTTTTTTTGAAATATTTCTTATCTTTGTTTTTAGTTTCAAATCTTTGCTGAATGTTATGATTGATCTTCTTGTAATTCCATCTAGTGCTGATGAGCTCAATGGCGGAGTAATCAATGTATTATTTTTAATAATGAAAATATTTTCTCCAGGTGCTTCGCTAACAAATCCATTCTTATCTAAAAGAATTGCTTCATCAAATCCTCTTTTCTTTGCATCTTGCGTTGCCAAAATTGAATTTAGATAATTTCCACCCATTTTTGCCTGTGTTGGTGTTGAGGAATCACTAAATTTTCTCCATATAGAAATGCATGAAGTAATTCCGTTTTTATTAAATAAATCTCCAAATGGAAATGAAAAAACTGCAACATGTGTTGGGGCTTTTTTTGTTACATGAAGATTAATTCCATATTGACCTACAAAGTAGAATGGTCTGACATAACATGATTTTTTGATCTTATTTTTTCGGCAAAGATTAATTATTGCTTTTTTTATTTGTTCATCTGAGAATTTCAGTAGTATATTATAATATTTTCCAGAATTTCTAAATCGCTTTACATGATCATCTAATCTAAAAATAAATAAATTTTCTTCATTCCAATATGCTCTAATACCTTCAAAAATTGATGTTCCATAATGAATTGCATGAGTTGTTACAGGAACTTTAGCTTTATCGTGTGTTAGAAATTTTCCATCAAACCAGATATATTTTGAAATTGATGTCATAAAATTTTCAATTGCATCTATAATTTAATCTATTTTGAATTGTATCCTTCTTTAGGAAATTTCATTCCAGCAATTCTCATTGTTTTATCTTCTGATGAAGCAAATTTTGTAACAACATCCCAATTTTCTTTAATTATGTCTGCTATTTGTTCAGGTACGTTTTCTTCCCATTTTGAATTTTTTGTAATTACTGATTCATACATATCATTTTTTACTGAAGTTGCTGAAATTTTCCTTCTAGTACCAACTTTTGGTTTAAGCCTGTACAATTTCAGCATTACACCTTCAGCTTTGTCACCAGTGTAAGTATAGTAATCATCATCAATTCCATTTAGAATATGTTTTCTTAATTCCCATGATTTTGGTGCAATTAGTGGTGGAAAATATTTTTTGAATGGAGCAAAAAATGTATAGTTTGTGGAAATCGTAATATTATCACCAAAAACTGCCTCTAACATTTTTTTTCGAATATCATAATTGAAAGGAAAACTTTTACTATTGATCTCTTGATCTTGTTTCAAAAAACGAACAGGCATAACTACAATTTGGTCTTTTTCCTTTAGTAAATCATTAATAATTTCTACATGTGCATTAGTTACTGGATTAAGGTGTGCTAGATAAATTCCTGTAGGCATAGGTAGAATATTTTATTTGTAGTATTTCAATGCTTGATTGATTTTTTCAAAGTTGGAAGTGTTGCTAAATCTTAAAATTTGACCTATTTTAGGTAAATCTAATGCCTAAAGAAGAAAAGGAAAAAAATGTTGATGCACCAACATCTGTTTCCGAAGCTGAGGCTGAGGCTGCAAGAGCAAAAGCAGAATTGGATGAGGCAAAAGAAAAAGCCTCAAAACCTAAAACTAAGGATAAACCAAAATCAATTTCTGACGCAATTGAAACATCAGAACATGCAATTACAGCAGCAGAGGCAGTAGCAATTGCTGAAGCTGCATATACACAGTCACAAGCCAAATTAGAAGAGGTAAGGGAAGCATCAGAAGCAGCATGGGCTGCAGAATATGAAAAAGCAAAAGCATCAGTTGTAAAATCTGATGTTGGTGAGTCTTTTACTGACAAACGAAAAAGAGAGCGTATATTTAGACGGGAGATGGGCGAACCAGAATTCTTCTATAATCAACAAATACTGGCACCGCCAAAACCGGTTCTTACTCAAGATGAACAAGATAATATTTCAAGAAAAGTCTTAATCCCAACTGATCAAACTCCAAAGTATGAACCAACACGCATTCTTAGTCCAGAGTTTCTTGGTTCATCAAATTATGAGACTGGAATAGATGATCTTACAGAAGAAACAAAACAAAAACTTGAACGGTTAAAAAATGATCCTGATGCAATTCCTGATGATATTAAAAGATCAGAAGAAGATCTACAATACATGGAAAATCTAATTGAAAATTTTAATTTTGGAATGAATGTTTTTCGAACTGCAAAAGGTGGAAGGGAAAAACTAAGAGAGTAGTTTGGTGTTAAAATGGTAGAAGAAAATTTTGTTCTCATAAATGCAAGAATCACTTTTCAAAATGTTCCATTGCATAAGTTAGTTCATTTTGCATTCAAAGATGTTACTGTAGCACGTGAATCGTTCATGAAAATTAATGATGTTTCAGAATGTGTTATTATTCAAACTGCAAGTAGAGTAGAAGCCTATATTGTAATGAATAGACCAAAGGGTGATATTCCAGATGGCAGAAGAATTGATGGAAAAAATCTTGTAATAAATAAGATTCAAGAAACTTGGATTGCAAATGCAGAATTAGAACAATGGGATATAGAACATTTTGATCAAACATTTGAGGTGTATACTAATACAGATGTTTATCAACATTTTCTTAGATTAGCAACTGGTTTGGATTCAATTGTTGTTGGTAAAGAAGAAATTCTTAACGAAATTAAAGAATCAATTAATGCTGCAAGATCAACTGAACATTCTGGTACAATATTAAATAAATTATTTGATAGTACAATTAGAATTGCAACTAACATTAGAAATTCTTCTAAAGTTGGTGAAAATGTACTTTCGATGGGTGATATAGCTGTAAAGATGGCAGAAGAAAATGCTGGTATAGATGGCAAGAAAAAAGTTCTATTAATTGGTACAGGAGAAATTGCTGGAATGGTGGCAAAAACTATGAATCAGAAAGGATATGCATTTGAGATTACTAGTCAACAAATTGAACGTGCAACTGGTTTCTCAAAAAATTTGGGAGGTACACCTGTAGAATTTTTAGATGTTTTATCCAAATTTGATAAATATTCAATAATTATAGTGGCTACTACTGCTGATTATTTCGTTATTACATATGAGAAGATAAGACGAGTAATGAATAATTACAAAAAAGGAATGCTCTTGTTAGATATATCAGATCCTAGGGCAATTGAAGAAACTGTGACACAGGTACCTGGAATAAAATTGCTTTTTAGGGATCAAATTACTGAAATGGATGATGAAAAACTAATGGATGCATTAAAGAAAAAAGTCTCCACAGTAGAAGGTCTGATTGAAAAAGAAGTACCAATTTTAGAGGCCGCAATGAAGAATCTGGAACCACAACAAGCAGTAAAAGATGTTATTGCCAGTGTGAACTCCATACGAGAACAAGAATTACAGAAGGCCTTGGCAAAGTTAGGTCTAAAAGATAGCAAGAAAATTCAGATAATTGAGGAGTTAACAAAATCTGTAGCAGAAAGTATTATTTCTGTTCCAACAAAGGTTCAAACAACTACAGCAGAACAAGAATCAAAATAATTTCCTAAGTTAATATATTGTCTATATTTTGCCAAAATATGGTAAAAGTCGCATGTCATGACTATGGTTATGATTGTGATTTTACAGTGACTGGTAAAATTGATGAAGTCGTTGAAAAATATAACCAGCATAGTGAAGAAGAGCATGGAATAGAATATGTTAAAGAGGATCTTGAACATAGATTCATGGAATTAGAAACTTCCCAATAATTAAAATTTAACAAAAACCTGCAAAATATTTTGACAAAGCTATATATCTCTCTAGATAATATTTTATTCTACATGGCAAAATTCGTATGTAGAGATTACGGATATGACTGTGATTTTGTTACTGAAGGTTCTAATGAGGAAGTAAGTGCAGCATTTGGAAAGCATAGTGAAGAAGAACATGGAATAGAGTACTCTAAAGAAACACTAACAAAATTTATGCTGGATAATAACTACTAGATAAAATATATTTTTTTAATGTGATTATCCGTAAGATTCAAACTTTACAGAAAAATTTCCATTTTCATCCTTATCTTTTTCTATTCTAAATCCAGCAGGTTTTAAGAAATCCATGCAGCCATCAACTGTTCCTTGCCAGCCACAAACATAGAAAATTGTATTCTCAGGCGTAACCTTTTCACCAACCATTTCTTCAAGAGGAGACATGCCATTGCTCTTTGGTCTCAAAAATGTTTCAACTCTACCAGTTTGACCTTTCCATGATCTGTTAAACCATTCCTGTGGTCTGCTAACTGCTGCAGCATACCTAAAGTTCCATCTATCTCTACCTCTTTCTTCACTTTCTATTTCTAATGAAGTAAATTCATTTTTGAAGCTTAATTCATCAACATAGCTTGAACCATGTAACACAACAATTTCTCTTTTATCACCTACATCATGAAGATGTCTGGCAAATGCCAAAAATGGCGCAATTCCTGTACCACCACCTAGGCAAACAATTCTTCTATTGTCCGGTTCACCGTTAGGTAAGGTGTCACTAATTATGAGAGCATTTCCAGTTGGTGGAATAAATGATACCTCATCACCTACACCTGCATTAAATAATGCAGTTGTTACACGACCTGGCAGTGGTTTACGTACCCATCTAATTACAAATTCATAATATTTTTTATTTTCAGGATGTGATGCAAGCGAATATGCTCTACGAACAATTTTATTATTCTCAGTAGGAATTGGCATTCCTAATGTAAGAAATTGACCTGTTTTAAAATCTGGAATAATTCCATCATCAGGAACAACTCTGAAAATACAAAGATCCTCTTTTAATAATTCGACATATGTTAATTTACCTTTTTTATCAATTGCCATACTCGTTTGATCTGGAGTAACCCGTTAATAAATATCGCCATAATGAGTCCTACCTAAGTTCAATATTATAAATTCAGTTAAATGTTGGTAATCATTTACAAAATTTGTTTCATTCCAAATGATTGAAATGGGCCGGTCGTTCAGCCTGGTAGGATGCGCGCATGGCATGCGTGAGGTCAAGGGTTCAAATCCCTTCCGGTCCACTATTTTTAATTTTTTAAAATTATCTTAAATTCGTCATCATATTTTTCTAATTCTTTTCTTTCATTGTCTGTGAATTTTTCTCCTATGAGAATTGCTGCATATGCAGCGCTTTTTTTAACTTCAATATCTTCATCTAGTATACCACTGTGAATTTCTTTACTAGCTTTTTTTACTCTAAGATGACCTAATGCACCAAAAGCACATGATCTTACCATACTACTATTATCACGTGTTAATGTAAGAATTGAATTTATTGAGTTTTTATCACCTCTATTTGCTAAAATTAGAGCACAGAAACTTCTAATATTTTTTGATTCACTTGTTAAACTAGAAATTAAAATATCTGAAATATCATGATTATTTAGAAATAGAGTACTAAATGCTTCACCTCTAATCTGAATTTCATTATCATTTAATGATGATATAACCTCTCTAATTATTTGTGGATTAGCAGTTTTAGTTTGTGATGATAAAACCAATATTTTTGCATTTTTATCTTTATTTTTAAGGATAGTTGAAATTTCTTCTAATGTATACGTCATAATCTTTCTATGAATTAGGATGAATAAATTCTTGATTAATAGGAATATTAATGAAAAATCTTAGATTTAAATTATACAGAAATAATAATGCATTATGTCAACCGAAACACGAGATACAGTATACATCGGTAAAAAACCAATTATGGCATACGTTACTTCTACGTTAATCCAATTGGCAAATTTACCATCAGTTAGCATCAAAGCACGAGGAATGACAATAGGTCGTGCAGTAGATGTTGCACAAATAATTTCTAGAAAGACCGAGAATGCAGGATACACAATAGGTGAAATTCGCATCGGCTCTGAAAGTTTAGAGTCACAAGACGGAAGGACAAGAAATGTTTCAACGATTGAAATCGAAGTAAAAAGAAACCAATAACCTTTCTTTTTATTATTTTTCTTTTTATTATTTTTTGTATTTGTTCTCTAATTTTCTATATTTTGACAATTCTACAATATCATTAAATTGATCAAATTTTACTAGTTTTTCTTTCATTTTGTTAGTGGTTCCTTTATTTTTTAATTCTTGTAAAATTTTTAGTGTAGCAAAAGTATTTGCATATAAAATTGAAAGTGGATATAATACAATTTTGAACCCAATTTTATGAAGTTCTGAGGATGAAACAATTGGTGTAGCACCACCTTCTATCATATTTGCTACGAGTGGGGCTTTAATTTCATTTCCAATTTTTTTCATTTCATCTATTGATTTTGGGGCTTCTACAAAAATTACATCCGCACCAATTTTCTTGTAATATAATCCACGTTCTATTGCTTTATCTAGACCTTCTGTTGCCCTAGCATCAGTTCGTGCAACTATAATGAAATCTTTGTTAGTTTTTGCATCTATAGCAGAGCCAAGTTTCTCACCATATTCTTCTTTTGTGATTACATCTTTTCCTTTCATATGTCCACATCGTTTTGGCCATTTCTGATCCTCAAGAAAAATCCCAGAAACTCCTGAATTTTGTAATTCTTGAACTAATTTTCTTACAGTTAATGCATTTCCATATCCTGTATCAACATCTACAATCAATGGGACTGAAATTGCATTTGAAATTCTTCTTGCATTATCTATTGTCTCTGTGGCACCTATGAATCCATAATCTGGCATACCTAACATTGATGCTGATGTTCCATATCCTGTTTGAAACATTGCATCAAATCCTACTTTCTGGGCAATTTTTGCACTTATTGCATCATAAACACCTGGAATAACAAGAGGTTTTGATTTATTATTGATTAATTTTCTAAGATTTTTCATAAATTTTAGTTCTTACTGTTTTATTTATTAATTAATTTACTTTGTTTTTTTACCTGAATTCTTTGCAATATCATTAATTTTATTTAATTCAGTTTCAAGAAATTTCTTATATTTGTCAACTTCATGATTTGTCATTCTATTGACATTTGTGCTCAATAAGTTACCTAATATGGTGATTCTTTCCAAAACATCCATTCCCATAAATTTACCCATAGCCACCAATTTGTCCACTGTGTCCATTTGACTTTGCATATTACTCTTCCAGACCTGCATATCTACAAGTATATGTTCACCATCTTTTGTAATCTGATACTTTCCATCTTTACTTTCTTCAATCAGACCTTCATCTAGTAATCTACCAAGTAGTGGGTAAATTAGTCCAGGTGATGGTTTCCATTCTCCAGCACTTGCTTCATTTGCCGAATCAATAATCTCTTTCCCTGTATGTGGGTGTTTTTTTAATTGCTGTAAAATATAATATCTAGAAAATCCTCTTGGCACTACACTTCCCACTCTTTGAGCCCACTCTTCAAACATCACTAGCGATATCACTAGCGATATATATTAATCATTCGATCAAAGAAGAATATTATGATACATAAGTAACCCAATCAAAGATTATTTGTTGGAGCATGACTGAATCAATAGAATATGATTTGATAATTGCAGGTTCTGGCCTTGCTGGTCTAAGAGCAGCAATTGAGGCAGCAAAGAAAAATTCAAAATTAAAGATTGGTGTAGTAGCAAAAACTCAAGTAATGCGTTCACATTCTGTATCTGCAGAAGGTGGAACAGCTGCAGTTATCCAAGAAGAAGAAGGAGATACAATCGAATCTCATATTTATGATACTGTTAAAGGAAGTGACTTTCTAGCTGACCAGGATGTTGCAGAAAGACTTTGCCAAATGATGCCAAATGAAATTTATCAATTAGAACACTGGGGAATGCCATGGTCTAGAAAAGAAAATGGTAAAATTGATCAAAGAAATTTTGGCGGTTATAGTTTTGCTAGAGCAACATACGCTATTGACAAAGTTGGTTTTTTTGAAATGCAAACTCTTTATGACACGTGTCAAAAATTTGATAATATTGAATTTCTTAATGAGTGGTTTATCACATCAATTATTCATGATGGAAAACAATTTTGTGGAATCACTGCAATAGAATTATCGTCTGGAACATTTTATACAATTAAAGGAAAGGCGTTAATTGTTGCCACTGGAGGTGCAGGTAGAATCTATAGTTATTCTACATATGCATTATCATCAACTCCTGATGGCTTAGATATGGCATATCGTGCTGGTATGGCTCTAAAAGATATGGAATTTGTTCAATTCCATCCTACAGGTGTTTTACCATCTGGTATATTGATCACAGAAGGTGCAAGAGGTGAAGGAGGTTATCTACTAAACAAAGATGGTGAACGATTTATGAAAAATTATGCAGCTGGAAAAATGGAATTAGCACCACGTGATATTGTTTCAAGAGCAATGATGACAGAAATGAATGAGGGTAGAGGATTTAATCATGATACTGGGGTTCAATGCATGAAACTTGATTTACGACATCTTGGAGATGAAAAAATCAAAGCTAAACTTGGCGGAATTAGAGAAATATCAATCAAATTTTCAAACATTGATCCTGCTGAAGAACCTATTGATGTACGACCAGTATGTCATTATATGATGGGTGGAATTCACACAAATATTGATGGTGCAGCTGAATTACAAGGAGTTTGGGCTGCTGGTGAAGCTGCATGTAACAGTGTTCATGGTGCAAATAGATTAGGTGCTAACTCTACATCAGAATGTATAGTTTGGGGAAAAATTACTGGATCATTAGCAGCTGATTATATTCAAAAAGAACATTCTACTTCGCAGTTTCCTGATCATCTTGTAGTAGCAGAAGAAAAAAGAATCTATGATGGTATTTTTCGTGGAAGTGGACAAGTTAATCCTTATGAAGTAAAACAAGAAATTACTGATACGCTTAATGATACTGCATATGTTTATAGAAATGAATCTGATATGATTCAAGGATTAAAAAAGATTAGAGATCTCAAAGCTAAAACTTGGAAACATATTGATGATAAAGCTAAAGAATACAATACAAATTTTTCAAATGTAATGGAGATTGATTCTATGATTAGGGTAGCAGAAGTGGTATTAATCGGAGCAATTAATAGGAAAGAATCTCGTGGAAGTCACGCTAGAACAGATTATCCAGATAGAGATGATACCAATTTCTTACATCATACACTAGCATACTATGATCCTAATACACCAATTATGAAGAAACATCCAGTAACTATTACTAAATACAAACCTGTGGAGAGAAAATACTGATGGAAAAAGAACCAAAAGCTAAAGAGGGAATTAAAGGATGGATTAATCCTGCAAAATATAGGAAGTTTAGCATTGAGAGATTTGCATGGATTTTAATGCGAATTACTGGTTTAGGATTGTTAGCATATTTTATCGGTCATATCTATGAAACAAGTCACATTCTTGATGGAAAAGCTGTTTGGGATGCATCATTAGAAATGACTCAGACCACTGAAGGTCATATCTTTCTTGCACTAGTTATTGGAATGTGTGTGTATCATACAGGAAATGGAATTAGATTAATGCTAGGACAAATGGGTTATGGAATTGGAAAACCAGCACGTCCTGATTATCCATACAAACCACAATCACTTAACATGAAAGGTAAAGCATGCATATATGCAACAATTGGAGTTGCAGCATTAGCCATGTGGTATGGAATAGCGGTGATGTTTGGATGATGATTCTTAAAGAAAGTATTGTAATGAAGATTCATTACGGAACAGCATTAGGAGCTGTGTTTCTAACAGTTATTCATATTTTAATGCGTATGACACAAGACTTTCATGAATCACTACAATATGAAAATGTTATTGCAAACTATGAAATGATTGGTTATGCAATTATGCTTGAATTATTATTGATTTTAATTTCGGTACATGGATTCAATGGTTTACGTGTAATTCTTCTAGAGATGAAACAAGGTCCAACTTATGAAAAAGTGGTAACTTATGGTTGCATTGCATCAATGGCTATATTGATAGCATATGGTTCAAGGACGATATTATTGACAAGTATGGGGATGGTTTAATGGCTCAAGTAAATCAAGAAATTTCTACAGAGAAATCTCAAACTGTATTATCATCTTCAAAATCAGTTACATTGAGAATAAGCAGAAGTAATCCAGAAATTGGAATTGAAGAAAAATTTGATGAGTTTGTTGTACCATATGAAAAATACTCAACAGTATTAGATGCAATATTAAGTGTAAAATCACATTTGGATCATTCTGTAGGTGTAAGATATTCTTGCAGACAAGCATCTTGTGGTTCATGTGGAATGAAAATAAATGGAAAGCCAAAATTAGCTTGTTTTACAAAAATAGTTGAATTAGATTCAGATGTAATTACAATAGAACCAATGGATAATTTTCCAGTTGTTAGAGATTTAGTTGTTAATTTCACACGTATGTTTAACAATCATAAGAAAATTATGCCTTATGTTGTAAGTAACGATTCTGAGATAGCACCTGAAGCCAGTGTTAAAGAAATGTTACAAACTCCTGAAGATGTTGAAAAATATATTCAGTTTTCAAGTTGTATCAAATGTGGTCTTTGTAATTCAGCTTGTCCTACAATGGCAATGGACACGTCGTTTGTTGGCCCTCAAGCTTTAGCACAAGCCTATAGATATATTGCAGATACAAGAGACCATGGCAAAAAAAATAGATTGAAAATAATTGATGAATCTCATGGAATATGGAGATGTCATTTTGCTGGTTCTTGCAGTCAAGTTTGTCCAAAAGGAGTTGATCCTGCTATGGGAATTCAACTACTAAGAAGTTATCTGTTAGGATTACGTGACTAGTCTTTTTCCGGTGTTGGTTCTGGTTGTGCTGCTGGTTTAGATTCTGCGGCTGATTCTTTTTTGTGTGGATTTGGACTATTATTTACTTGATTATTAATCTGTTCAGCCATAAAATGATTTGAAACATTCACTTTTACATCATCTATGCCGTCTATACTTAACAAATTATCATGTATGTCTTGACAAATCTTAAAACCGAATACTGCTGGACAAAATGGACTTGTTAAATGTAAATCAACCTTTACAGATTCATCTGCGATGTCAACTTCATCAACTAGTTCTAATTCGGTAATTGTTGTGTTGATTTCTGGATCCACGATCTTTGATAATTCATCAAAAATTTTGACTCTTAGTTGTTTAACATCTTGTGACATTGACGTAAATCCGCTGTTGCTATATATAGCCATTCTGAACGTAGTTTATGTACCGTTCAAGACTAGGAAAAAACCTTGATGAACTTACGTTAAATTATGTTTCATCAATCTCTGATGACTCTGATATTGCTTTTTATGATATAATAGGTAGTGAGGCTCATTCAATAATGCTTTATGAAAATAAGCTTTTGTCAAAACTAGAATTAAAAAAAATTCTTTTAGCATTAGAAGATCTTAAAAGTGGAAAAATATCTCAACCTGACTTTGAAC
>Ga0209992_10003670_pt1 | contig 12731 bp, 20 predicted proteins | sample 2SBtaG_2_FD_182564 | JGI IMG/M metagenome (GOLD analysis project Ga0209992, IMG submission 182564) | Deep subsurface microbial communities from Kolumbo volcano to uncover new lineages of life (NeLLi) - 2SBTROV12_ACTIVE470 metaG (SPAdes)... | ecosystem: Environmental > Aquatic > Marine >... | reverse complement strand
GGGCACTATGCTTTGGATATGGAAGAAACACCACCGCCGTTGGAACCCAAGCCAGTACCGATTACGGGATAGGATAGATTCCGAAGCTGAAGTGACTACTTATTACACGTATCCTGAACAGACCCCTTGCTGACCCGGTGTTATAGCGTGATAACGTTTGCGTTAAACGTGTCTGAATCGAATGTTGAGGATCGGTGAGTTGATAATCGGAAATCAAAATAGTGGCGGACGCGGCGAGATTGGTACACGGATCGAACGCGCCCTCAAAATCCAAGCCCAACCGCTCAAAATTACCGGTACTGATCTGACCTAAACCCACATCCAGTGAATGACCTTGTGCAGACAACCCTTGAGCAAGAGTAACCGCCGCTTGTTTTGTTTTTGGCCAATGCGATTGGCCGGTGCGATTATCGTGGATTGCGTAGGGTTGTCCGTGGCTTTCGGTTTGAACGATCGCCGCCAATGTCGAAGGATCGACGGCGGGCGCACAGGTTAAAAGGAGGGTGATTAGATCCATCTACTATCAAAAAAGTCAAAAATATAATGCGGAAGTTACAACAAATGACGCAGTTTTTCAATGCTTTTTTGTCATAAAATATACTGTGTAATTCAACACATTTTTTTACTCATTTAAAACAAAGACATGAAGCAACACCGATATCAAATTATGTTGGAAAAAGATCTCATCGAATTACTGGATACAGAAGCGGAAAAGAAGGGCATATCACGAGCAGAACATATCAAAGATCTTCTGAAAGCTTCGCTGAGTAATCAAACGCTCACGTCTCCAAAAAGAATCCCCATGATCCGCTACCAATTGAATATACCGGAATGGCTCAGGAAGGAATTAATCGAGCGTACAAAAGAAGAAGACATCACGCTTTCAAAATACGTACGAGAGATTTGTTGGCAATCGGTCACAAAAAAGAAGTAACGCCAGTTACCCCCAATAACAGTAGGATTCTGCTGAATGTCTGTGGATATTGTTTTAAACCTTATCGTTTTCCATAAGGCATGACGAACGCAAAATAATCCTGCTTCTCTCGTCCGCTGAGATGGATAGAGATACTACGGGAATCAAGCTTAAAAACAACGACAAAATTGCCTCGTTTTCTGCCAAATTCGATGGTTGGGTTAATATCGAACTTTTCGTGCGGCATGTACGATAAGACTGTACTCTAAAAGATTACGAGATTCTCACAGATTCCGCGGAAAATATGGTTCGCATCGCGCGACTCAAATTACACTCGCTAAAAGTCTATGACTTTTAACCAGACAGCCTCTGAACTGGGCCTAAGGCCGGTATTCTTTCTTAATGTAGATAGTGACAATAGCTGAACCGTCCCATACATAGCAGTAATGCGCTCCTTGCACCACGGGTTCCAAAAGGGTAGGGCGGAATACCGCGACACATTCTCCTTTTGGGTCCCGGACACTGCTATAGGCAATACCATTTGAATCTTCATCACGAAGCCGTTTTGCTAACGCCTGCGCCTGCGAATAATTGTCAGGATCGTACACATCTAAAAACTTATCCTGATCTCCTCTGATGTCGTGGAATTCCGCATCAATATTCGATGCATAGCTGCGCATGTCAATTTCTATTGGCGACTCGTTTGTGGCAGCAAGAAACCTTTCTCGATGATATTTGGTCTCGGCTATAGCCGTGTCTATATTGTTGGCCGCGTAATACACACCATAACGACCATCAGTAAACCGACTACCTATCGGATTTAAGTGCGTAAATGCGGCCATGATCGGCGTCGTACCGGATCCTGAAATTCTATCCTCTACAGGAACCAGGGAAATATCGCCGACCTCTTCACGCAAACGGTCATTGGTTAGACTCTCTATCGCGAATATAACTTCTAGATCCTCTGGACGGGCCACACGGTCGAATAAGCCTTGCGGTGGAAACCGGCTTGATACCAAACGCCAGGACGGCTTCCAGGTAATTCGGCAAAGTCTTGGAGTCACGACCAACCGCGCTCGGCATCAAGATATTGGCGAACGACATACAAATCGGAGACATGGCCGGACAACATGCGATCCAATGCCGATTTCCCACCAAACGGGAGCGCTTTATTTGGACGATGTATCCATGAATCAGCGGATTCCGGCTTGGGTAAGACAATTTGAAGCGCTTTGTATATTCCAAAGATATAGGACAACCGCTCCAGTTTATCTTTCGTGAGCCGGGCACTTTCCGGATCACGTTTCCACTTGAAATAGGTACTGCGGTTTCCCTCATCAAATCCTAAAAGGGTCATCGCCTGCATTGCGTCCAGATTCCATGCGCTGACGATGTTGAAAAAAGTTCTTAATGCCGCTCCAGCAATTTTCTTATGATCCTTTGATAGATCGATTTTTATATCTGTATCCATAGGGCACTCTCCTCGTTATTTTAACAGCAAGTCTATTATAGCACTTTATATTGAATCTTGTCTATTTATAGACTATTATGCGCCCATCGATCGACTCACTGTCGATCAAACATCTTTCTTTAACATCTTCTTATGGTGAAGCCATGAAAAAATCATCAAACAGTAAAACAAGCATCCGTTATCGCGATGCGGGAAATGGAAAATTCTTGAAAGAATCGCAAGCAAAAAGGCGATCAAAAAATACAGTGATCAGAGAACGGGTGCCTAAACCAGGATACGGAGACACCAAGACATAAAAACGAAACACAGAGCGGCCAGTTCGAAACTGGCCGCCATCAACGGGTCAATCTGCATAAAGGTACATAATGCGCTATAGAAAAACAGTTATCATATTGAAATGTAATATCGATCTTTTCGGATCGTCAACGCCCCTCGATCTCCGTCTCGACCTCATCCCGGCCACGATGGACCAGCGGGCTTCGCGTTTTGAAAATCGTTCTTGTTTTTCGGAATATTTATGCGAATAGTGACTAGAACCGGTTTGGCCGAACACGGAGCGAGAAATTCGCGCCGTGTTCCATCTGAACCAAAAAACCGTTCACCGGCCCCTATTTAGCCGCCGACAATCCCAAGATATTCCACGGCCCTTCTTGCCGTAATAATCGGTATTTTCTGGACACTGCCCAAAGAGAGTAAATCTTTCTTATCCCCGGACACCAGATAATCGACATCGCCTTTAAGGGCAGTTGCAATGATCATATTATCGTTTGGGTCGGGTGAGTGAATCACCGAAGGAAGATCGGTCAACACTTCGGCGATAGAGCTGACGTTCTCCAGCAACAAGGCGGCTTCGTTGGCCTGAATGAAACGCTGGAGTTTTTTGTAGCCGAAAACGCGCTGCATTTCTTCAAGTTGTGCATCCGATGTGATCAGATCAAAGAACCGTTTTCTCCAGGCGGAATAAAGAATATCCGGCGGGGTATTTCGTGAAATCAGCGCACTGACAAAGATTCCGGTATCAAGAACAATCCGCACGAACCGCCTCAACTGCTTCATCGACTGTATCTAAAATCTCCTGTTGGTCGAACGCAGTATTGCGGTCCTTTACGGTTTCAACCGTCTCGCCGAATAACCTCTCCCGCACAGCCTGCTCTACAAATTTGGACAAATCACCCTTTTTTGCGCCTTGCTGACCGAGAAAAGCTCTTAGGTTTCGGTCTGTCTCATCACTGACAACCAAAGTCCATCGAGTCATAAGTTACCTCTTCTCAATATAAATACGTATATACGTTTAAGCATACATAATATCCGCTGGCTTATTCAAGAATAATCGAATAAGGAACAAAAAACCTTGAAAACCCCAGTCTGCAAAGCTGTACCGCCACGGATTAGCCGGGTGCAAGAGCCAGAAGTGTGCGCCTCTCAAGATACAGGATGTATCATTGACGGACGAATTTTCTTGATACCCTTATTGGACGAATATCGATCTTTTCGGATCGTCACCGCCCCTCGATCTCCGTCTCGACCTCATCCCGGCCACGATCCTTAAAGGTCTGCGCCGTCCACGCGATCACTTTCTCGGCCAGCTTTTCTTCTTGGTTTAATGATAAATAATCGCTCAGGCGATGCCAGGCTTTGCTTCGTTCCTTAAGCGCGTCCGATTCTTTTTCGCGGTCGTAGGTCGGGCTTTCCACTTCGCGTTGATTAGTCCCGCGCTCAAGCGTTTCTGAAAGCCATCGCGGTACATCGCGGGAGCGCTCCCCCCGGCTATGCGCAGGCGTCGCATCGGCCGCGATGCCTTCACCCTCAAGGTGCAGGGCAAACCGCTCTCGCCAGAGCTGCAAATCGTCTTTATCCGTCGCGAGACGCCGACCGTCATAACCTTCGGTCGCGACAACGACATGCGCATGGTAGTGATCTTGATCGTCATGGAAGGTATAGAGGTACTTATGTCCATCAAATTGGTCTTCGAGGAAGTTTTTAACCCCGTTCCGAAAACCTTCTTCGTGCACACCCGGCGGCATCGACAGCACTATATTGGCCGATAGACGACGAGCTGTATGTGAATTCGTGTTAGCCGCTTCAACCGCGTTGATCCACCCCCGCAACGCCTCGCCTTTCGTGACGTACCCTAATGATTCCTGAACATCGCTGAATTCATGTCCACTGTCGTCATACACGGCTAAGCTGGTTTCCCGGCTGATATAGTCGATATGAAGCCGAAGGCCGTTGCTGTTTTTTGAGTACGAGGAAATTTTGACCATCACTTCCGGCGCACCACCGATAAATTTACGGATATACGCCGCCGCACCGTCAACACCGAACCCCCGAACCCGCCGCGTCGCCGGGAAGATAAAGTCGAAGTCCTTGAGAAAGGCTTCGGTACTGTTATTCATGGCTGCGCCATTTTATGAAGGCTCATGACAGCTTCGCTGTAACTACCCCGTGGGCGTCATTCATAGCACCGCCATTCATGGCCACGCCATTTATGGCAACTTCGCCAGCAGTTGTTCGACGAGGGCCTTCGATCGAATGATCTCGGTACGCAGATTTTTAACCAATCCTTGATTCAGGCGGACCGGTTGACCGGCGTTAGCCGCATGGGCGATTTGGTTGAGGTTGCGGCCTAGTGCGATCAGTTGGCGGTTGGTGTCGAGTAGGGTTTCGCGGAATTCTTGACCGAGACCGCGTTCGCCTTCGAGGTAGGTTTGGAAGGCGCGGGTCGCCCAGTCGGTGAAGCGGGTTTTTCCTTGGGAAGCTTCGATTTTTTTTAGGAGGTCGGGTTTGATGCGGAGCGCTTTTCGCGGGCTGGTGGGCATGGGGCTTGAGTTCCTTTCGGGTGGATGATTTGGGGATTATAGCGAAATACGCCACCTTGTCCCACATTATCCGTATCCTGCTCCCCTCCTTATACGGGTGGTTTTGATTGGGGGTCATGGGGCGCCATGAAAGGACAAGATGCGCTACGATGCGCCACAGTGGGCCAATATGGGCCAAGTTGCGTCAGCTCGGGCCAATGCAGGTCATCGTTGGCCACTCCGCGCCAAGGCAAGCCATACTTAGCCAGGACGGGCCATGATGCGATGAAAACCTAATGCATCTACGTTTTAATGCGCAATGCATGATCTGAAAAAAGGCTGAGAACGGCGCCAAAGGCGCAATAGTTGAGCGCTTAATTTGGGTTGGAGTCTTTGTGTTTAAAGGTTGCGATTTTGAAGGGTTGTTCCTTTTTGTTGTCGGATGTTTTGCGCTGATCCGTGAGAGGTGAATGTGTTGCTTTTTCTCGTGAAGGGCTTTGATCTTTTTTTCGATGATCGCGCGTTAATCGGCAAAAACTTCGATACGACATCGGCGGAGGGTATTCCGATTCGTTCAGGGCCTTGTAGATTTGTTTCGCGGACATTCCGGCACTAAAGGCTTGTTCGATATCGGCCGCGTGCGTTTGCAGATAGTGCGTCGGCGTGTTGGCAATTTCGATAATCGTCATAGCCCACTCGCAAGATAGTTCTCAAAGAGCCACCGCCAGCCGTACGAAAATAAAAGCCCAATAAAGATCACGATGAACAAACGTTTGATCGTGAGTATGGGGTGGATGACAACATCAATCAGCATTTTTAGAAAAAACTGTAGGATGTGCGTGATCAACCGGATCGGGTTTCGCCAGTCGAAAGGTTGGGGGTATCGGCCGTTAAGTAAGCTATCGGCTTCGGTTTCGCTCACCAATTCAATCGTCGCGCCTTCCTGGCCCCAGGCTTCAAGGGTTCGATAGACACCGGGCGTACTGGCTGGGATCGCATCAAAATAATCGTCTTCAAACGGGTCGTAGGCAATCCAGAATAAGGCTTGTCGTTCCATCACCACCTCGCTAAAAATATCCGAGAACTTTTCCGATGATAAATAATAATCCCAAACTGTTGAGCACGGTCAGGATCAGTAGTCCATTGAATAGCCAACGCTCGTTTTTCGGTAACCGAGTGTTTAACCGAATATCTTTTAATTTTTCGGCAAACACGTTGAATAAACGGTTAAACCGTTCAACGAACGCCGCGCCCTCATGCTTTTGACGATGTTTTTGTTCATCGAGCAGTTGACCCACACGTTCGAGATGTTGTTCAAACAGCACTTGATGCAAAACCGCCAGTTCAGTGATCGGATCATCCTCGCCAATCGGTAAATCGTGCTGGCGGATCGTATCAAGAACTTTCTTTTTTAGCGCGTCGTTTTCCACGGTCCACGGGTTCCTCGAAAATCAAGCTTAAGGCGTCCCAGAGTTCCCGCTTCACCCGCTTGATCCGAGTCGCGGGCATCATGTCAAAGGACTGTATCGCTTCATCGAATGTGAAGCGCTGTTCCAGCATTTCACGGACATCACGTCCAAAGGTTTGCTCCATTAATTTCTGCAAGACCACCGTGCCGAACAACCGCTCACCGTAGCGCTCGATCACGAACTGTTCAACGTCCTTTCCGTCTTGACGTAACGCGCCAAAATAAGCATTAAACCAAACCAAAGCATCCGCTTCGGTGTGCGCCATCATTTCATCGAAACAACTTAATGTTTCGGTGACATCAGGGCCTCCGGCAATGACGGTATTAATTACGACACGATGACCTCGATCATTCAACAAGCCCAAGACATCGTTTTCGACGAGATAACTCATCATCGGAATGAAACTCGGGGATCCGTTATCGACCACGAAATAAGCGCCTTTTTCGGAATCAACGATCATTTGAATCAATTGATCAAACGTCCGTGGATTGATCGCGGCACCTTCGGTGATATCCAGTTTTTCGACCGTCAGACCTCGATACGCAGAAAACGTGGAGTTATTCGGGTCGGTATCGATACAGTGGACCGTGCCACCCTGATCAAGCAAATATTGAGCAAGCGTAGAAGAGACAAACGACTTCCCTATTCCACCCTTCCCTTGTAACGTTAAAAAAACGGTTGCCATCATCCTACTCCTTGTCCGTTGAGCTAAAAATCCGGTGATAAAACATCAGCGAGTTTTATAGATTCGCGACGCTCTTCTTTTTTTATCGTTTTTAATGGGGGCCTACCCCCAAACCCCCGAGGTATTGATACAAGGGTGATCTGCTTTTTTATTTTTTTTCTGGATCACAGAAAGTCGTGTGAATAAGGATCAAGATTCACGATCATCGTTCCATCAGGAGCCATAGTGTTGTTCAAGGAGCGCCCTGATTTCATCGGCCATAATGGTACCCCGCTGCGCACAAGCCACCTTGATTCTTGAATGAAGCGCCGCTGAGACATCAATCGTCAGGCGCTTCATTTTCACAGGTTCAGCGCCCTCCCCGCCCGGTGGTACACGCTCGGCCGCTTTGCCACGTGTTTTTTTGGTCATGCGGTCATGCTCAATGGGATCCCAATTCACGCATTTACGATGATACTTTTTATCGTATTATCGTGTATCCGTCAAGGCTTTTGACAACATCCCAAGGATCTATCCCGACTCAACCTTGCCCCGCAATCGGATGTTCAACCGCGCAAGGATCTTCTTCAGATTCGGTACCGAGCTATTCTGGTAGGCCTGCGATTCGTAGCGTAGGATCTGACGTACACTGATCCCCACCAGGCGCGCAAATGCATCGGTGGACAATTGCGAAGCAATGCGATACCGAATCGGCGCCACCATCAGATCGTCAATCGATCGAATGGGAATATCCTCCGGTTGCATCGCTCGAGTCCTTTCGTACTCGTTGATCTTGGCCCGCAGTTCTTCGGCCAACTCGTTAATCTGTGATCGGGTCGCATCGACAATCACCTTGGAAACGCCCGGTTTACCGGACGCGTTGCCCGATATTTCGAGCTTGGCCAACTGATCTTGGGCGGCCCGGTATTGTTTATCACTGGTAATCATGCGTTATTCTCCAGTCGTACCACTAAAATACCCTTGGGTTCTCCGTCTCGATTGATCTGAAAAAAGGCCGGATCGAGTATTGAACAATCGATATGTTCGTGGGCCTCCCAAACACCATCGATATCGTTGGGACGTTTTTTATCGGTTACAAAACGACCATCGATCCAAATCTTCCGAACCCCAGCCTGCGCTAAGTTCTCCGCCGCGCGTCTTAATCCCCGCATCAGCGCACGGCGCTTAGGGTTGGTACGACCAAACCGGTACTCTATTTCATCCAAAGTAACACCGTACTCACCCGGTGGCAGCTCGCCAATGTTGTTCAATACGGGGATTGGCATATTTTATATTCCATTATGTCTGTCTATTGTATCATGACTTATATGTCATGACATAACACTGTAGCCCTACTCTTTTTAACATCATTCATTCCATGCCATTGGCTACATTCGATCCTTAGGGTTCGGCGTTGGCCAGAGATTCAAGTTGTTCTTCATTCATTTCCCAGGCAAATAAAGCTTGGTGGTTGTCGAGTTATTTTAAACGTTCAAACTCTACAGCATCGAGCACAACCCATTCGTCCCGCCCATGGCTGGTGATGGTCACAGGATCTCGTTTGGCATGCGATAGAAAGCGTCCAAATTCACACTGAAATTTTGTCGAAGAAATACGATCCATAGGTTTAAGCCACCCTAATGAAAGATAATTACAGAATGTACGATTATTACGTGTGCGTAACGCAGAACCGTTGCCTAATTCATAGTCGATCAGGGTTTATAACTGACTAAAGCGGCTGCTCGTAATATATGTATACGAGTATACGTGTATACATATCACCATGAAGATATACAAAAGGTTTAAACAAACACCTCAAAGCCAAAAAATGAGATAAGCCGTCTTGTCTATCATTGAGCCTTCCCGTTGCCGATCCCCCCAAACCAGAAGACCCGAGCCGAAGGCCGCCCCGCCAGGGATGGCGGGGTGCAGTTGTTTAAGGATGATCACTTCAAGATGCAGGGATGCATAATTACGGACCGAACGGGACCATCGAGTCGAGAGCCACCGTTGTTTTGTCGTAAGCCACGAAACCAGATCCCATCGAAAATATCTTTCTACGTTTAATTACCAGGGGTTATAGGGGCATGAGCCCCTAAAGGTAAAATTTGTGAGCGTAGCCGAAGGCAAGCGAACTCATTTAATAATTGAACAAAGGTTATCCGTGAAGCGGATTCATTATTAGGGCACATGGAGGTGCCCGCAAGGCCGCGAAGCGGGGCGAAGCCATGGAAGGCGGAGGGTAGGAAATAACGTAGCGACATAGTGGAGAGTTAAAGTTATCCACAGGGAGAGACGGTGTGTTAAAAAGAGTTAAAAAAGGTGTTAAAACGTGTTAAAGGAAAAAAGAAAAACGATAAAGTATTGAGGACGAAAGAAAAAAAAGCGGAAAAAAACGAAAAAGGTGGGTAAAACCCCGAAAAAAGGTGGGTGATACCCCGAAACGCGGTGGGTAAAACCCGAGGAAAAGTGGGTGATACCCCGATACTATTTTGTCGGTGGGTGATACCCCGAAACTTGACAAGAGGTGGGTGATACCCCGATACTATTGTTATGGTGGCTGATACCCCGATAAACGCTCCACTTCTTCCTGTTCGTCATCCCCAAGGTGACTTATTTATTTGCGATGTGGCAGACGCCATTCTCAAGGATGATATGGCTTCAATGGAGCACCCATTTTTCTCTCTATCAAAAAAACCAGATACGAGCGTTCGAAGATATACGAATAATAATAAATGGGTAGAGATTGTTCCAAGTGTTAAAGGCCTCGCCACAATTTACGATAAAGATATTCTCATATATTGCATTAGCCAAATTATTGCAAAAATGAAGAATAACGTTGAGCCTTCAAGGTATGTACGGATAATATCAAAAGAACTGTTGATCTTTATCAACAGGAATATCGGAGGGAAGGACTATGAGGCGCTCAGAGACGCACTTGACCGACTTGACGGCACCAGAATAAGAACCAATGTCAAAACGGGCGATATCGAGGCTCACAAGGGCTTTGGGCTTATTGATTCCTACGATATTAAACGTTCAGAAAAATCCGGCCGCATCGTCGAGATGAACGTTGTCCTTTCAGAATGGGTTTTTAACGCAATAAAGGCACGTGAAGTTCTTACGTTACATCGAGATTATTTTCGCCTACGTAAACCGATCGAAAGACGTGTATACGAAATTGCCCGTAAACACTGTGGTAAACAACCCCAATGGGCGATTGGATTGCTGCTTTTGAAAAATAAATGTGGCTCACGATCATCGAACAAAGAATTTCGCAGAGCGATAAGAGGATTAGTGAAAGGCGATTATCTTCCGGACTACTACATTTCATTCAATGAGGAAAAGGATCAGGTAATATTCAAGAGCCGTGAGCTTGTCCCTCTAGACACAAAAAACCCCACCTACCCTATTCTAGACCCTGAAACATTCAATGACGCAAAAACCGTCGCTCCAAGTTACGATGTTTATTTCCTCGAACAAGAATGGAAAAATTGGTGGGTTGATAGCGGCATGATCGAACTTAAGAATCCAGATAAGGCATTCATTGCTTTTTGTAGGCGTCGTTACGAACTAAAACCTTCGCCATAAATGTATAGGTGTATACGTCTATATATTTATAGTGTTATATTACTATAGGTGTATACTTTTATAGCTTTATATTGCTATACGTGTATACACCTATAATTCTGTAATATGCCTTTTCCCTTTTTTTACAAAGAGCAAATCCAATGCTTGCTCTAAAAGAGCTTGATTTGTCGTTCCCTCCTCTGCCGCAATAATACGGAGTTGTTTTGATACGGCAGGAGGGAAATGGCCACCAATTAAAACCGTATTTGACCGACTCTGTTTCGGGGCCTGTTTCGCTGATACCTCTTTTCTAGGGGTAGTCTTCTTTTTAACAACCGGATCATTCTTTACAGATTCAGTTTTAGCGCGATTAAGTACCGCTTGCAGCGTATTTTCCATCTCCCATACCCTCTTGTCGATTGTATAAGTGTATACACGTATATTCGTATAGGCGCGCCACCTCATCGGCTGCCTTACTATTTGGATCATATTCCTGAACGGCCATTCCTTGAGACTGTGCCCGAAAATAAGCTTTACGATTTCCGATATGGAAAGGGCAAATAGTTGACTCCAATTGTGCAGCTGCTTTTATCGCATCCTCTGTCTCTTGACCACTAGGAGGTACGAATGTGAGAACAATAGAAAATGGTTTTTTCTGTTGTCTGACAATGTCTATCGTAGTCATCATTGCCATCGTATCAAACACAGCTGTTTTAGTCGGGATTAGAACATAATCTGCTGCACCGGCTGCTTCGAAGGCTACATCACGTGCTACGGCAGCACCGTCAATAATTGCCAAGTCAGTTCCACCTTCTTCGGCAGCCTTCAGCATAGCAGGTAGCCGTACCGCTTGAATAGACACAACGGCAGGAGTTTCGGCCATGCGAACATCCAACCAGAACGAAGCGGTCGCCTGCGGATCTAGATCGAAGATCGCCGCAGTCTTACCGTCTTTTTCTGCCGAAACCGCTAAACAGGTTGCAAGTGTTGTTTTCCCAACGCCACCTTTTTGGGAAAGAACCGCAATAGTTTTCATCTGTATACTCCTATACTGTTATAGGCATATAGCATTATACTGATATATCTGTATAGTTGTATACACATCTACACGTCTTTTTATGTAGACAGAAGGGCAGGGACTATTCTACGCTCAAGGCACAAGCGGATGGTCAGCATTCAAGATCATTCACTTCCGGATTCTTACATTCGAATTTCTGAGTAAAGTTGCCAGATCAGGTTCTCCGTTCGTGCTCTGAGCGACCCAGTTTATAAGATTACGTCGAGCAAACCGCCACTCTTTTCCGACTTTCACGCCCGGTATTTCATTCGTCGCGGCCATCTTATAAACAGTACTTTTAGAAACACCGAGAAGGGCGGCGGTACCCTCAACGTCAAGGATATCCTTATCCATATTGCGTAAACGTTCCTCTCTTGAACGTACCTTTTTATGCGGTTTTTTGCTCATAATTGCGAAATATCAGATAATTACAAAGAATTACTGATAATGTCAGAAATGATTACATAACACCAGATAATATCAGCGGCCACCTGAATGTAAAACACAACATATAGTATCTCCGAAAAACCACCGTTTTTGGGAGAGTCTAGAAAAGGGGATAGGAATCCACGAAATATTGCGAAACGCAATCAAAGGTTCCCATAAAAAAATATTTATGGGAAAATAGGCCGATGAAAACAACGCTTGAATTACCTGATGAACTGGCACGCCGTGTCAAGATGTGGGCGGTTGAACACGATCAGAGACTCAAAGATACGATAGCACAGCTATTGGAACTCGGATTGGCGAATGTGCCAGAAAACAAAGTGTCAGCGCGCGCGCCAAAAC
>Ga0209992_10003667_pt1 | contig 12734 bp, 16 predicted proteins | sample 2SBtaG_2_FD_182564 | JGI IMG/M metagenome (GOLD analysis project Ga0209992, IMG submission 182564) | Deep subsurface microbial communities from Kolumbo volcano to uncover new lineages of life (NeLLi) - 2SBTROV12_ACTIVE470 metaG (SPAdes)... | ecosystem: Environmental > Aquatic > Marine >... | reverse complement strand
CCACTATACGTCAACATGACAAGAAATGGACTAAACAAAGCACCGAATACTATTAAATTTATTTGGGCTTGATCTGTTAAATATACATAGGGAGATAGACTTTCTTGCAATAGCATTTGCGTGAGTGCTGCTAGTGGCGATGAAAAAATAATTGCATTAATCAGACTTTTTTTGTACGTCCACGCTGGTTTCTTCTCTTGTCGATTTATTCTTTTCAGACAAAGCTGTATATACAAGCTGACTGCCGTACTTATTAATAAGGGCAAGAACAACAGAAGAAGGTAGCCGTACCATGTTATATTCGTCACTTAGGGTTATCCGATTTAACCTTGTCAATGATCGCAACCCAATTTTGTGTGCCATTTTTCTTATCCCAGTAAATTGTATCTAGCTGATCTTGCAGATTTGGATATTCGCTCCGTCTTTTTTTATCTATTAAAACTTTATTAGGATCAGTCCACTCTGAACCATTCCATACTTGTTTACCTGACTGCGGAGCAACATTAACTTCTGTCAAACTATCTGATAAATCTTGCGAATCATCTGTCGCTTGATTTAATGTCCCATTATCATTTACCCAGTATTTTGTCATAGCCATGCCCTCACTATCCATCTCCAATCACTAACGTCCATATCACTTGCATCAAATCCAGTTTTATTAATTAATTTAATGACATTACCAGTTACAATAGTAATATTAGTAGCATCACAACAAGCCATTATACCTGCATCCCCTGAATCGTGTAGCGGAGCAAAGAATTGTATCTCATCTCCTACTGAATAATTCGCATCTGCCGTTTTACATATTGCTGAGACTGTAAATTGAAGAGGTTTTGCACCTAGCCCATGAGATACATTGAGTCCTGTGTCAACATTTACAGTCTGTTCACTGCTTATAAAAGTTGGACTAATTCCAAAATCAGTACCAGCATCGTCCGTGAACATAAACCGATTTGGTGTTGCAGTATCTACCCAAATTTGCCCAGCACCAGCCGTGTCTGCCTCCGCATTAGCTTGTTCCGTCATTTTTAAAGTGCCTACAGCAGTAATATCATTACCTTGACAATCTAATGCGCCACCTAATTGTGGAGAAGTGTCATTTACAATATCAGCCCCACTAACAACAGATGTACCATCTGCTCTTGTATAATTTACACATTGTGCAGTGTTAGAGCCAGTGCTAAAAAATGATGCTACATCTCCTGCTGCGGTGGTGATATTCGCCTCTGAGGGCAAATCTAAATTTGACGAATGATGCTGTAATACCAACGCACCATCAAACTGTAAAGTAAACTCACGATTAGGAGAAACAACAAACGAATTTATTTGTGTCGTTCCTGTTATATCAAAATAGTTACCATCAGTACCAACAGTTAAAGTATTTGCTGAAGCAATGTCTGATCCTTTTGCAATATTAGACTCTTTGTAGTCATTTTCTATGTGCCAATTAGAACCATCACATACATACCATTCAGATTGATTTAAACTTTTTAATACAGAAGTTGTAGAACCATCTATTGTTTCACTTGAATTTCCATCAACTGTAACATCAGTTGCTGAATTTATTCTTTTAACGCCTACTCTAAATCCATCTCCTGCTGTTGCTGCTGCTAACAGCGTAACTGTTACAGCAGAAGCAGTAGCATTGACTTGTAGTAATGTATTGTGATCTGTGGCAACGACAGTATAAGCTGTTATCTTAGCTGTTTGTACAGGGTGGTTAGAAGCAAAACGTATGTTCTTCTTTATATCTCTCAAGTGATCATCTAAATCTGTTCCTATACTATCTGTACCAGCAGGAGTATTACTTGCTGACGTTGTGCTTAATCCTGATAGTGCTTCATTAACTGCCATAATCTATTCCTTTAATTGATTTTGTCTATTTTCATCTACTGTTTTTAGAACTTTTCTTGCTCTGACTACCATATCTTCTGGGTAACCATTTATAATATTATCTAATTCATTCATATATACTTCTGTATGAGCCAATATTTCATCTGCACCAGTTTTTCTGTCAGTTCTTAAATTTCTTTTTGCTAATGCTTTTGCTTCTTGCAGTTCTCTTTTTATATTTAAAATATTAAGAACTCTCTGATTACTTACATCAACTTCATGTGGTCTAAAACCAAAAGAATATTGTAACCATCTTTGTTTTACAGGTATGTCAGTCCTTTCTTCTCTTGGGTGTCCTACTGAAAAAGTACCAAGCCCTAAAGGTAAATCAACACTCTTAGGTTCTTCTGAATAATAACTGGGTGTTCGTTTGTATTCTCCACTTTCAGTAACAGTAGCTTCACCAAAAATGTCAAAGGGATTTAATCTGTCTAATTCATTAAGCATAACAAGATTTTTAAGAAGATGAGCAGTTTTTGTTGGCATCCTTACACCTAGAAAATCTGTGCTATGCTGCACACCCTTGCCTTTCATTCTTTCAGACATTTTCGTAACTTCTTCAGGAATAATATCTTCTTGCCTAAACCAATCATAATTAGAAAAATATTCTGCTGGTGCTTTAATAATAGGACTGACCATAGAAGTAATTAATGATTCAGGACTTATGATTCTATTAACATCCATTAATGGTAAATAACCAGTTAATGAATATATTGTGTACATATCAGCAGCAACACCCTCTTTCAATTTACCATTTTCATCATAAAATTGTTCTTTAGCATATTGTCTGGTAAATATTCCACCTTGATCTTTTATATAATCTGGGACATCTTTTTGTGGTGGTCTTGAAATTTCAGCTTCTATATTATTTCTGATAATATTTATTTTTTGTACTTTATCTGGATGGTTTACAAGTGTTTCTAATGCAAGAGGTATATTTTTTCTTGACCATGTATAAAAAGGGACTAATCTTTTAAGTGTAGATTCTTCAAAACGCCCTAAGTCTTTATAATCAAATAGATGTTTCTGAACGTGTTTTGCTGATTCATCAAAAGTTTTGCCCTTTGATAATCCGTCCATGAACAAAGCTAATCTGGCATTATTTTCAACTGCGCCACCAAATTTAAAACCAGTTTTTAATATTATATTTTTTTCAGCACTTGGGGTGATAACACCTAAAGTAGCTTTCTTCCAAAGTGGGTCTGTATCAGCGAGTCTGCTTCTTTGAGCAAGTGGTATATCAGCACCATATTGTCCTTTAAAACCAAACACTCCATGATCTACGGCTGCATCATAAATTTCTTGTTCTGTGTAGTTAGTTCCTTTTAAAAAAGGTTTAGTGTCATCAAGACCTGATACTTTAAAGTTTCCTAATTCATCCCATGTAACATCTGATCGTTTTCCAGTAGTAGCAAACGCTTTAGCCATAAGTACACCAGATTTTTCATACATTAGAGGATTTTGTAAACCACCAATATAAGCGTTCCAAATATTACCTACAAAGTTTCTTGCATGATATGATGGTCTTGCACCTAACGTCCATTTCTTCCACCAGTTTTGCACACCATCATAAACCTTTAAAGTATTTCTAATTTCATTTGGATTTGACATAACTTTATATTGTTGTTCAATTACTTTGGCTACATCATCTGGGAAATAAGTTCCTTTATATTTTTTTACAAACTCAGGAGATACATCCTTTGGAACACTTAAATCTAATTCTCTATAACCTTTATCTATAAGAGAATTTACATAATCATCGCCTCTACCTGCAACAATAACACCAAATTTACTCTTAGCATCTTGGATATACTTAGCAGACTGAACAACAGAAGCGTGTCTTATATTCCTAATAAACATTGCTTCTGTTACGTCATCTGTAAACTGTTTCATTCCAGTTTCACTTAGGTGCATTTCATTGGCTTCTTTTAAAGTCAATTCAATCTTTCTTTGTTTAGTAGATGCGTGGGTTAAGTTTGGTTTATTTAGAAAATCACCTAATGTCTTTCTAAAATTACCTGATTGTAATGCTTCTTTTGTAAGGATATGTGGGAAATAACCCTCACCAAAATCAGATATTTTTACTCCTAAATCTTTTTCTATTTGAAGTATCTGTTTGTTTCTTTCTACTAAATGTCTTTCTAATCCTTGTAATTCGGTTTCAAACTTTCCTAGTTTAAATTTTCTTCTGCCAGTTTCTATATTATCAATAACACCTTGCATGAGTTCTTCTCTAGGAACACCAGATTGTCTTGCTAAATCATCAATCACAGCACCTAATTCATCTGCACTTCTTAAACCTTTAAATTCTGCACCCTCAATAAAATGTCTATATTTGTCTGATAATTCTTTTGCTTTTTTAGCATTACCAATATAAAGATTAAACCCAGAAAAGAAATCTTGATTTTTTTTAACTAAACTAGCAAAACCTTTATCTAATTTAGCAAGTCTCACAGCACCTTTAGCTAATTTAGATGGGACTGTTAACAAAGCTGATGGGGCATAAGTTAATGGGTCTGTTGCTATATCAGTACCTATCCCAGTTAGTGTAGAACTGATAGGATAATTTTGTCTAAATTGGTCTGTTCTTTCCCCAGTAACTAATTCTTCTGCTAATGGGTAAAAGTCCTGAGAATATGTTTCTACATCTTGAAACAAACCCTCTTTAGCACCCTCATAAATATTAGATAAAGATGGGTCATCAACAGCAGACATTGCGCCAGAAGCTAACATATTTCTTGGTTTATCAAGAAACATTATTGTGTCCAATAATACATTGCCAGTTTTTTTAACGCCTTGCTGAAATCTACCTATGATACTTTCAGATAAATCTGGTGGGTTAACCCCAGCTTCTGTAAGTTCTGCTGTTCTTAGGTCTTCTGGCGTAGGTATTTTTTCCCAATTCTTTTTATCGTTTGGATCGCCCCCTTGATAACTATATCCATTTCTTTCATGTCCTATTGGTAAATTATAATCACTAGCCATTAAGATTTACTTCTCTTAATTAATTCTTGTTGTAAAAGATTTATATTAAAATCTAATGCTTCAACATCAGCATTTGGCATATTTCTTAATTGAAGAAGTTTTTGTATAGCATCTTCTATTTCTATTTTTTTAGCCATACTAATATTTGATTTTTTAGCATTAACAGTTGTTGGGTCTGTTAATATATCAGTTGCTATGCCAGTTTCTATATTATTCCTTTTCGGGATAACAGTTGTTGGGTCTGTTAATATATCAGCCCCAATAGGAAAATAATCTTCCACAGGTAGTCGCTCTAAATCAGGTTGTTTTTCGTAATTTTCTTCCCACGGCATTACTTCTTGTTCATCAGTTTTATCATCAGGTTTATCATCAGGTTTTTTATGATAAGGGTTTGTCCCTGATATTGCCCCCATCGCTTCATCGCGACCCAAAAAGTGTTTTACATAATATGGGTCTTTTTCGCGAATTAATCTTTTAGAAGCAGTTAACGCATCTTTCCCTAAACTTGGGTCAGCAATCATTTTCGACATATCACTTACAAGGTAACTACCCTTTTCAGGCTTCATCCCTTGCGCTTCAAGTTTTCTTCTTGCTGCCTTAATACTGTCATTATATTTTGTTATTTGATCATTATCGTTAAAACCAACTATTTTCTTAATATACTGACCAGAACCTGTTTCTACTTGCCATAAATTACCATGTCCATCCCATTTTTCTGTATATTTTTTGTTTGCTGGTAAAATTTTAACTTCATTTGTTAAACTATGAGTTTGAATTAAATTACCATGTTCGTCTTGTTTAGGGTCTGACCATCTTCCTTCCCGTTCAATAAATTTATTTAGTCTTCCTTTATCTCTTTCTAATTCTTTTTCTAGTCTTTCTTTTTCTTCAGGTTTTAAATTTGGTCTTTTTAAACTTTGTTCTAAGTTCTCAACTCTTTGTTTTGCTCTTTCGTAGTCATCTTCTGCTCTCCAAAGTTTGTCTATTTTATATCCGTCATCAGTTTTTTCTTTTTGGACTATGTTGCCATCGACTACTAGAGTTTCAATATCTTTTGTTTCAGGGAATAGTCTTTCAAATTCATTAGTAGTTGGATTTAAAACATGAACAAACCCATCTCTGTCTGTTACAGTTACTGGTTTTGCAGTTGTCCCATAGTCAGCAACTTCTTCTACAGTTGGTGTACCACCTCTTTCACTAGGTGGAGTAATAGATACTAACTTATCATTGATAACCTGATAGTTTGGTTTTGTTCTTGCGTATTGTTGTTGTTCAGCCTGACCATAAGCACCTAATCCTGCTAATGCACCAGAACCTAATGCTTGTGCTGTTGATATAGGCGCACCTCGTCCAAAGGGTTGTCTTCCTGCGTTTTGTAACATAGTAGCTGCAAACGCCAATAATCCTGCATTTTTTCCATAATCAGGGTTACTAGGACTAAACATCCCTAATGCGCTTTTTTCATTTCTCATACTGTCGATCTCCGAGTTCTCATGCCAATATTACTTCTATTACGATTTATTATTTGAAACATAGTAGATGGTTGATATGCGTATTGTCTTCTTGTTGAGGTTGGTGCTGGTGGTGCTTGAAAATTTGGTGGTGGTTTTTGATTATAAAATTGTGAAGCTAAACTAAACGCATCACCATACCCAATACCTAGTTGATCCATTAAAGTTTTAGTTCCCTCTTCTACTACTGGCGATATATTACTAGACATATCCATCCATTGTGGTATAGCACTTTCCATCTCTCTACCCATAAAAGGATAGTTTGATTTTGGTGTCATAGCATCAACAGGGGCGTATGTTCTGTCTAGTTGTGGTATGTAATTTGGTGAAACAGTACTTGGTGTTCCTACAACATTTGAACCTGTGCCATATGGACTACCATAACGAGTAACTCCCTCTAATCCCGTTGGTGCGCCATAAGTTTCTCCCATAAAATGACTAGTATTCAGTTTTGGTGCGAGTGATGTCATTGCTGCATCAGTTGCTAATGGGGATATTGCAGGTTGTGTCATACCAGCCAATTCCATAAATCCTGCGGGTGCAAGTGCCGAACCTGCGCTACCAGCAAGCAAAGCATTAGTTGCTGCACCTGTGCCATAAGTTCCCATTAAACCAGTAGCTGCTGAACCACCTGCTGCTGCTGCTGTCCCTGCGCTAGCCCCTGCTGCTGCGCCAGCACCTGCTAACCCAACGCCAGTTGCAGCTAATGCTGCTACTGTTAAATATGGAGCAGCATCTGATAATTTACCCATATTCTTCTCCATATAGTTGTCTGGTTATATCAGTATCGAATATTGGTATTCCACTTAAAGCACTTGGCTTTTGTTTTCTTGGTGCTAAAGCACTAGGTTGAGAAAAATCTAAATTTCTTAAATCAGCTAATAATTGTTGATCTATTTGATTAGGGTTAAAAGAATCAGTTGTTGGGTCTAATAAATAACTATATTTTTCTCTGTTTTCTTTTCTTCTTTGTTCTCTTTTTAATTCTTCAAGTTTAACAAAAACAGGTTTAAGTGCTGGTAATTTTAATAGTGCATTTTTATTTCCGCTAAACATTAGACCATCATACTCCCACCTAATGCACCCAATGCAGTACCAGCGTAAGGATTTTGTCCCATCATATTTGCGCCAAGATAACCGAGTGCGCCACCACCTATTGCACCAGCTACTGGATTAGCTTGATAAAAAGATGGTTGTTGCGTTATCGTTGTGCCACCACCACCCATAGATATTCCAAGAGCATTACCTAATACGTCAAGATTAGCGTAAGGCTGTAATCTTGCTCTTTCAAAATCTTCATAACCAAGATTGAGAATATCTTGTTCAATACCTCGTCTTATATCACCAGCACCAAGCATTGCTTGTGCGCCCCTTAATTGTCCCTCAAGCATTTGAGGTGCGCCCATCATTGCCTGTTGTTGTAGTCCTCTCTCATTCATGTAATTACCACCATAAATTTGAGTAGCGAGATTATTTAAGTTTTGTCCCAAATCGAATCTAGCCCTATCTGCATATTCCTGATAAGCAGAACCACCTAAAGCATTTGCTCGATTAGCAGCAGTATCAATATTAGGCATAGTTGTGCCTGTATATTGATTAACAACACCTTGTGCTGCTCTATTAAACATTTGGTCAACAAAAGGATTTGATCCTAGAAAATCACCTCTTGCTGTTTTCATGTAAGTATCAGTTGCGGTTGGAATTATTTGACCCGTAGCTGCATCTATTGTTTGCTGAATACCTTGAGTATGTAATGGATCAAGACCTGCTATACGCTGACCTTGATATTGTTCAAAAGGTTTATCTGATAATACATCAGCCCTTGCTAAATAATCTTCAGCATAAGGTTTTACATATTCTGGGACTTCTTGGGTTTGTGTTACAGTCTGTTGTTCTGGTGGTGATGAACTACCACCTTTACATTCTGACACTTCACCATCATATTCATAACCCTCAGTATATGTAGTGACATATCTTTGGAGTTTTTCATCCCATTGTGATTCAGCATAAGTTGTTATATACATAGTTTATATCTCGCAAATAAATTCCATTTCACCTTGTTTAAATCCTAGTGGTTTCATTAATCTTAAAAAATTTTGATTTGTATTTTTAAATACAATCTTATTACATCCTGATTCTATTGCTTGTTTCTTTACTAATTCAAAACACATTTCTGTGTATTTTCTATTTTTACTTTTACATAACCAAACAATTATTTTTGGTACTCCAGAATACATATCGTGTATTCTTTGTAGTACACAAAATCCAATATATTTATCTTCATCGTAACATACATACAAAGATGCTAAGTTTGCTCTTAGAAAATAATAAACGTCTTCAATTAAACAATCGTCAGTATCTTGATTAATACATTGAATGACATCTTTTCTTATTGTTCGCCAAGCAGTTGGTATTTTTTCTGGGGCTATGTAATTAAAATTCATATTTTTTAATTATTAAAAGGTGTTTCTATTACTTCTGCTCCATAAGCTGTAAAAGTCAAAGTTGGATTCTTAGCTATCACTACAACAGGACTACCACTTGATTCAACTGGTATGTAAGTTGAAATCTTTGCTGTGGCTGATGCGCTTATATCCACGTTGTGGTAAAGCGCAGCACTTACTGTTGATGAAGCACTATGATAAATCCCATACTGAGTCGCAGCACCTGAGTTACTAACAAAGATATTCTTTACTATCCTAGTTGAGTTAACTTGAGTTGCTACTAAGGTAACAGCAGTTGCTGAACCATCAGGTCTTACGTTATTAAATTTTTTCTCTTGAAAGAAACTCATTCAGACCCCAATAATGCGTATCGTTTTGCATCAGTTTCTTCACTTAGTTTATTTATCTCATTAGCTAATTCAACTAGCTGTTTTTGTAAGTCAAATTCTAAGTTTGAGTCTGCTAATAAGTTAAAGAATCTTTCCGTGTTGATCATTCTAATCCACCTGAATGTCCCTCAACATCTATTCCATTTAATTCAATGCTACCAGTATATTCATGTTTAAATGATTGCCACCTAGCTTCATTGACAACATCAAAACAATTATCAGTTAGGTTAGCGGTTGAGGATAGCGTTACATCAGAGTCACCTAATGAATCTCTATACATTGTCTTTTGAGTAGCCGTAGTTGGGTTAGTAGTGAATCTTGGTCGCATCCTATTAATAACAGTCATCTTATTATCTTCGCCAAAGTTATTAGTAACATAAGAGTTTGTAGTTGGTGTGCCAGTTAACTGGTAGAATACTTTATTAGGTTTAAAGAAAGCAGACACAGGAGTTGCCGTTCCTAGAAAAGCTGTGCTATAAGGTAAGTCAGGTAAATCATGGTAAGTAGAAAATAATGTTCCTAAATCATTATAAGTTGTACCCGAACCAAAGTAAGTTGTTGCAGCAGTTACATCTAAAGAACCTTTCCCCCATTGCTTAGACCTATAATTATAACAAACAAACTTATTAGGTGTGCCACTAGAAGAATTGTTTGGATAAAACCAAAATACTCTTGAGTTTTTACTATCGTGTGTTCCTATTATTTTACTTCTATGGGTGTTGTTTAAATCGTTAAAGAAATGATCTGATATAATTGAGCCTTGCTCAGTATGTCCTATTACTCTTGGTCGAGAACCATCATAGATATAGAAATCATCAAAACCAACAAAGAATTGTAATGGTACGGGATCACCTATAGTGATAACTGAGTTAACTCCAATAGCCCCTACTTCATCTGATATAACTCTAAAGTCCCAAATAAAAGGTGCGCCAATATATCTTCCGATATACATTGATTGAGGTTTGTAAACAATTACATCATCACCAAAACGTGCTGCTGCTTCTATGCCACCAAAAGTATCAGTTAATCTATTAGTAGCACATTGTGTCTGAATAGATGGAGTAAAATTAGTGTGATCTCCTAAAGCGGAACACCACCATCTATCTTGAGTCTCACCATAAGTTGTTTCATTTGTATTAAATGCAAATATAAAATCATTAACGACAAGAACAATTTTAGCAACAACAGAAGCAGTTAAATCAGAAAACACAGTATCACCAGAGTTCATAACTTGTATTGGGTCTTTGCCATTAGCTGCAAGAGTTACATTACCATATTGAGCAAACGTCCAATATTGATTAGATGGAACAGCATACTCGCCACTAGACCTTGTTACTTTACTCCACGAACCTGCGCCATGATATAAGTCAGTCGTAGTCCCTGCGAATGTTAATCTTGTGCCATTTAATCTTCTTACTGTTGCAAGACCAATAGCGGTTGAAGACAAAGTGCCAAGACTTGCATCTTCTCCACTACTTACAGCTTCCATTCCTCTTGCTGTTGGAATAAAGCCATCGCAATCTGTCATTACTCCTGCTGTTTCAGGTGGTAAGTCTGGTGCAAAACCTAAAGTTTTAACGTACATTAGAACCTCTTATTATATCTAAGAAAATGCGCTGGATTACCCATGTATGGTTCTCTTGAAACATTAATATTAGAATTATTACCAAGATTATATCTTGCGTTCCATTCATCTATATCGTTAGGAACTTGATGATAATTAAAATTAAAATTAGGTGTATTAAGACCAATATCAGCACCTAAATATTTATTTTCAGTTTCTGGTTGATATATTGCTCGATCAAGAAAATTTGCAGAAAAATTTGGATCGCTCATCATTGTTGGAAATGCAGCCCAATCTGGTAAACCAAATTGTGCATTAACATTAGCGTTTACATCTCCGCGTTGAAAACCAAGCCCAACATTACCTTTTGCACCTAAAGTAGTGCCATCTTCATCTTCTCTAAAAGTTAAATCAGTACCGCCAGTAGGGGAGAATGAACTAAAAAGATTATTAAATTCATTAATTCCAAGTGCGCCATTAGTATTATTTTTTTTAGGATTTAGTGCAGAATAATCCATTAGAATGTTGTAGCCTTGACACGCCCAGATTGTCTGCCATCTGTTTGTCTTTTAAGTTCTTTATATTCTTGTTCAGCAGACTGAAACATCATTTGTGCTTCCTGTACATTTCTTAATTCGTTTTCAAATAATTCGCCCTTTGCTCTTTTCCTAATCATTAACTCGCAATCATCTACCCACTCATTAGTTGAAGTAGCAACTGATGATAGAGTTACGTCAGTAAGTTCTTTTATGTATGAGACTTTAACTGTGTAAGTTGCATTAGGAATAGGATAAAGTCGAATGTTATTATTGTAATGAGCATAATATTCTGGATAACCAGCCCATTGACCTGAATCAATTCTTTCCATTTCTCTATAAGTCATAGGACTTAAAGGATAATCTCTGTTACCGATAGCAGCTTTCATTGAATCTATTTTTATAATTCCAGTTACGGCTGAACCTATAGTTGCAGTATCAGGCGTTGTTACTACTTCTTCATATCCTGTATTAAACCAAAATCTTCTTTTTGCAAAGTGATTAATAGCATCAATAACAGATTGAGCAACTGCGGTAGAACTTAAAGAAAGTTCGCCACGTTTCATTTCTTTTGAAATCCGTGTTTTTATTTTTCCATATGTACTCATATTTATGCACTCGCTATAAATAATTCAACACTTACTGCATTACTATCAGGGTTAATTTGTAATGAAGCAACATCAGCCATAGTTCCAAAACTAGGAGAAGTATCAGCTTCTGCTAACATTAGATCATCAGGACTACCTAACACATGAGATTGCCCTGCTGCTAATGCTACCTGATACAAGGTCGCAGCACCAACAACAGCTAATTCAACACTATTTGTGCTATCTAAATTCGTAATGCGAATGTATTTGCAATCATTTACATCAATAGCATTTGCTGATGTGCTAGTTGCTGTTGCAAATGTCGCAACTGTAGTTGTTGCACTTGCTGGGCAAGTTACAATCCTTTTCATAACTTCATCTACATTAGACACAGTAAATGAATTAGTTGCACCTTGTTCTCTATCATTTAATGATACAGATTCGGTTAATGTTATTGTTAATGTTGCCATCTTACCCTCGTTAAATATTATTTATTTCATCACAATATTTCATGTGAATATGTAATCCTCTTTTTACTCTAAGACCACAAGCAGGACATTCTTTCATTCCAGATTTAAAAGAATAATCTTTTTTTCTTTGTGACTCTTCTTGGTTTTCTCTTAAAGTTTGTCTTCTTCTGCTCATTTACCAGAAGCCCTTACTTGTGGCATAAATATTTGGTCACAATGGGTCATATCACGATACTGTTCTTTCCATTCTTCCGAATAATCACAATCTTCATATTCGTAAAAACATGGTGTGCCTATAGTATAATGAACTATCTTAGCATCTGGATTAACTCCATATTCCCCGACTAACCAATTC
>Ga0209992_10003666_pt1 | contig 12734 bp, 11 predicted proteins | sample 2SBtaG_2_FD_182564 | JGI IMG/M metagenome (GOLD analysis project Ga0209992, IMG submission 182564) | Deep subsurface microbial communities from Kolumbo volcano to uncover new lineages of life (NeLLi) - 2SBTROV12_ACTIVE470 metaG (SPAdes)... | ecosystem: Environmental > Aquatic > Marine >... | reverse complement strand
CGGGCGCACAGCGAGGACAGCCCTGGCCTGTCCGGGCCAGACGCCTCGGCCTGGCGCCGCCGGTGGGCCCTCACCGACAAGACCGAGCAGCCCGGTGCCTCCAAGCGCAAGTGGCCCTATGTCTAAGCGGCTCGGGTAGGCGGCTCGGGTAGGGGCTGCTCGCCGCGTTCGTGATGTGCACAGCTCCCAGATGAGGCAGCCTGGAGCATCAGGAACGGCTGAGGAGTACCACATGAGCGCCACCGACATCGATCCCGACCAGCTGGCGAAGTACAGCTTCAACGTCTGGTCGTACAAGCAGGGCGAGATGGTGTCGCTCCTGATCCACATCGGCGATCGACTCGGGCTGTTCACATCGCTCGCCGGTCGCGGGCCGACCACCAGCGAGGAGCTGGCGGCGGCAACCGGCTTCGACGAGCGCCTGTTGCGCGAGTGGCTGCTGGCCATGGGCGCGGCGCGAATCCTCACGGTCCACGATTCCGTCGCCTTCGAGCTCCCGCCCGAAGGGGCCGCCGTTCTGGCCGACGAGGAGAACAGCATCGCCTTCTCGCTCGGCGCTTTCCGGGGCGGCGTCGACGACAGCGTGCTCGACCTCATCGTCGAGTCGTTCAACACCGGCATCGGCATCACCTACGAACAGCAGGGGCCCAAGGCCGCCGCTGGGCTGGCCCGAATGACCGGCCCGTTCTCGCGAATGACGCTGACCAGCCGGATCCTGCCCGGGCTCGACGGCGTCGTCGACAAACTCGAGGCCGGCGCGACCGTTCTCGACGTCGGCTGCGGTGGCGGCGTCACCGCGTGCATCATCGCCGAGACCTACCCCGAGTCGCGTGTCGTCGGCTACGACCCCTCCGAGATCGCCGTCGGCAACGCTCGGGCCCACGCTGCTGAGAAGGGCCTCGACAACACCGAGTTCGTCTGCGCCGACGCCGCGTCGGTGCCGGCGGGCAGTGGCTTCGATCTCGTGCTCACCTTCGATTGCCTGCACGACATGCCTCGTCCCGACCGGTCGCTGGACGCCATCCGCGGCGCAATCGCCGACGACGGAACCCTCCTGATCAAGGACATCCGGTCCAACGGCGACTTCGAGAAGGACAAGCGGAACCCACTTCTCGCGCTCTTCTACTCCTTCTCGGTGACGTCCTGCCTCCAGTCGGCGGTGTCCGAACCAGACGGACTCGGGCTCGGCACGCTCGGACTCCACCCCAACAAGGCGCAGGAAATGGCCGAAGCGGCCGGCTTCACCCTTTTCCACCAGCACGACTTCGAGGACAACGCGAACCTGTACTACGAAGTGCGGCCGTAACTCGCCGCAATCGTCGCCTCGCTTCGCTCGGCTCCTCTGCGGAATGCCATGGCACGCCCGGCTGCACCCCGCCGCAGTTCAAGCCTGGGATTCGTCGGACCCCAGCGTGGTTGACTGTTCTTCACGACACGAGGAGGATCCATGGGACTCAGAATCAATGAGATCGCGCCGGACTTCACGGCCGACACCACGGCAGGGGAGATCAACTTCCACGAGTGGATCGGGGACGGCTGGGCGTTGTTGTTTAGCCACCCGAAGGACTTCACGCCGGTCTGCACCACCGAGCTCGGGACGGTCGCAGGGCTGCAGGGCGACTTCGCCAACCGCAACTGCAAGATCATCGGCATCAGCGTGGATGGGGTCAGCGACCACCAGCGCTGGAAGGACGACATCGCGTCGGCCACAGGCAACCCGGTCGACTACCCGCTCATCGGCGACCCCGGCCTCGACATCGTCAAGGCCTACGACATGTTGCCCGCAGATGCCGGCGACACGTCCCAAGGCCGGACCGCAGCGGACAATGCGACGGCCCGCACCGTGTTCATCATCGGCCCAGACAAGCGCATCAAGGCCCAGCTCACGTACCCGATGACGACCGGCCGCAACTTCAACGAGATCCTGCGCCTTTTGGACTCGATCCAGCTGACCGCCGCCGAGCAGGTCGCCACGCCCGCCAACTGGAACCAGGGCGAGGACGTGATCATCGTTCCTGCGGTGAGTGACGAAGCCGCCGCCGAGAAGTACCCCAACGGCTGGGAAGCGCCGCTCCCCTACCTCCGGTACGTCAAGCAGCCCTGACCCCATCAGGTGCCTGGCACCTAACGTTACGTTTCGTAACACGAAGTGCCAGGCAGCAACGCTACTCGCTAGCGGGGGCGGGGCCGGCCCGCAGATTCACCGGCGCGGCGTCTAGTCCCAACGCGGCCTTGCCCCCCATGCGAACGTGAACCGACTGGCCCGCCGCGTGCTGAACCGCAGTGTGCGCGTCGCGGAGAACGCGTTCGAGCCGGTTCTGCGTTGAGATCGCGCTGGTTCCCGCGCAGTGGAAACAGAGATCGGCGACCCGCACCGCCGTGTTCATCGAGTTGGTGATCGCGAGCTGGGCCTCGGCAACTCGGCCTCGTAGATCGCCGCTCCCTGTCACGAGAGCCTCCCACGCAGCACCGAGCGACCCCACCACGAACGCCCGCGCCGAGGCCGCCAACGTGATCGCCTCACCGAGCGCATCCTGAACATTTCCGCGCTCGCGCAGCGGCGTCGGGGACATGGTCGTTGTCACGTCGCCCATCTCCACGATGGCGTCGATCGCGCTCTGGGCGGTCCCGCAGGCAACCCCGGCCGTCGGCGCCCACGCGGCGACCATGGCGAGCCGGGGGTCGTAGAGCGGCTCGGGTCGCTTGTCGATCCAGCGCTTGAAGCCCACCCGTTGGATGGGGATGAACCTGTCCTCGATCACGAAGTCGTCCGAGCCTGTTCCCCGCATCCCGACGACGTCCCAATTGTCTACGATCCGACCATCGCCCGCGGGGAGGAACATCGACCTGGAGAGAGGAGGGTCACCCGCAATGGGCTCGATGAACGACGACGCCAGGACGAGCGTGGCGTCGCGGACCCCACTCACGTAGTTCCAGTGGCCGTTGACGACGAAGCCGCCCTCGACCTCCCGCGCCGTCCCGAGCGGGCGAGCCGAGCCGGCAAGACGCACCGTGCCGACCTCGCGCACCAGTTCTTCCAGTCCCGCGGGGTCGATCCAGGCCATGAAGGTGGTGACGGCCGCAGAGACCTGAACACACCAACCGGTCGACGCGTCCTGCCGCGCGAGCGCTTCGGTGGTCGCGAAACCCACGAGCGGATGAACCTCGGGGCCTCCAACAGATCGCGGCACGTACATCGAGTACGCCTCGATCTCCGAGAGAGCCGCGACGAGCTCGGACGGCAACCGCTGAGCGCCCTCGGTGTCGTCGGCAGCGGCGCGAATACGGGGCGCGAGCCCGCGGGCTGCCTCGACCATCGGATGGTCGGCCCATGAGCTCTGATCCACGGCAACCCTCCCCCTTCGCCGACGGGTGAAGGTCTACTCGACCGCCGTGCCGGACGCCGTCGCCGCCCATGCCATGCTGACCCCAGTCACCACCCAGGAGAACATCGATGAGTCTCGAACTGTCTGCCGACGAGGTTTTGTCCACCACCCGAGCGGTTCGCAAGCGGCTCGACCTGAATCGACCCGTCGAGCGCGAGATCCTTATGGAGTGCGCCGACCTCGCATTCCAGGCACCGACGGGATCCAACCGCCAGGGCTGGCACTTCATGTTCGTCGAGGACCGTGAGAAGAAGCGAGCACTCGCCGACCTGTACGGACAGGGTTTCGACCCGTACGTCAACCAGCCCGGGGTCGAATACCCGCCCGGCGACATCCGGGGCGAGCGCCAAGAGTTCGTCCGCGGATCGGCCGTCCACCTGCGCGAGGTCTTCCACGAAGTTCCCGTGCTGTTCGTGCCGCTGATGGCCGGGCGACCCGAGGGTGTCGACGCATTCGGTCAGGCGTCGATGTGGGGCTCGGTGATCCCGGCGGTGTGGAGCTTCATGCTCGCCGCCCGCGAACGGGGCCTGGGGACGGCGTGGACCACGCTTCACCTGCCATTCGAACGGGAAGCCGCTGAGCTGCTGGGGGTCCCCCACGACGATTGGACCCAGGTTGGCCTGTTCCCAGTCGCATACACGATGGGCACCGAGTTCAAGCGAGCCCCACGCCTCGACACCGCGGATCTCGTGAGCTTCGACACCTTCGGACAGAGTTGAGGACGCCCGAAGAACCAAAACCTCATGTGATCCTCATCACCGCCTCATCCACACCGCCCGAGCTCTCCCTACCGTCAGCAACAACGCACGACATGGGGAGACACCATGAACATCTTTGTTGCCAACTTCAGCTACTCCGTCGCAGACGGTGATCTCGAGACCGAAGCCATGGAGGCTGCACCGCTCATTCGCGACGTCGACGGCCTGCTCGAGAAGACCTTCCTGATCGACACTCAGACCAAGCGATGTGGCGGGGTCTACAAGTTCGCCGATCGGGCAGCCCTCGATGCCTACCTGGCCTCGGACTTCTGGGCAGACGTGCTCGCAACACCGGAGTTCAGTGACTTCGACCTTCGGATCTTCGACGTGATGGAGGCTCCGTCACGCGTCACCAATGCGATCCCGACCGTGGTGGCGGCCTAGCGCGAGCGGCACAGGAAGTAGTTTCACCGCAGAGGATCGGAGAGACGCATGGCCGAACTCGAGCACTGGAACGGGTCGCGCTTCGTCGGCCGCGAGCGAGAGCTGAGTCTCTTCGCCGAGATGCTCGCCGACCCCTCGCCACGGATACTGCACCTGGCAGGGGTCGGCGGAATCGGCAAGACGCATCTCGTCGACCGCATGGCGAAACTCGCGCGGGTCGCCGATCACCGCATCGTCCGATTGGACGGACGGGTCATCGAGCCATCGATCGACGGGCTTCTCAGGAGCCTCGCGAGCTCTCTCGACCGACCAGAGCTGACCCCAGCCGCGCTGTTCGACGACCTCGCTGAGACCCCGACTGCGGTGTTCATCGACACCTACGAGATGTTGTGGCTCCTCGACAGCTACATCCGGACCGAGATCGCATCAGGTCTGCCGACCGGCGCTGTGTTGGTCCTGGCCGGGCGAGATCGCCCATCACACTCGTGGCTGATCGACGATTGTCTCGTCGGTCGCGTTCAGTACCTCGAGCTCGATCCGTTGACCGAAGCCGAGAGCGTGTCGCTCTTGCGTCTGGACGGGCTCGCCGAGTCCGATGCGAGGGCGGCCCACCGCGCCGGGCGCGGCCATCCTCTGTCGCTCACCATCAGCGCCGCCCTCGCGGGGGCGAAGGTCCGGCGGGTGGAGGAGGTCGCTGCGGAATCGCTCGTCGAATCGCTCGCCGTCCAGTACCTCGACGAGGTGAGCGACAGCGAGACTCGACAGGCGCTCGAGGCCGCGTCGGTCGTCCGCCGCATCACCGAGTCGCTGATGGCGGTGATGATCCCCGACCGCGACCCTGCCGACATGCTGAGCCGCGTCGACGCGCTGCCGTTCGTCGAACGGGGCATCGACGGAGTTCGGCTCCACGACACACTTCGTGACTCGATCGCCGCGAGCGTCCGTGCGACCAACCCCGAGAAGTTCTACCGACAGAAGGTCGCCGCCTGGCGTCGGTTACGGCGCGAGATGGACGCTGCGCCTCCCCACCTGCTCTGGCGATACACCGCCGACGTTCTACACCTGCTCGAATCGGCGGTGATTCGTGAAGCCTCCTTTCCCACCGGATACCTGCCGAGCGCGATCGAGCGAGCCGATGCCGACGACTGGGACGAAATCGTCGAAATCACTGAGAAGCACGAGAGCCCCGACTTCCTCCACGTCGCGACAACCTGGTGGCGCCACCATCAGTCGATGTTCAAGGTCGCCCGGCGCGCCGACGGTGGCGTCGACGGGTACTGCATCTTCGGGGAAGTTGCGGAGATCGCTCCGGAGGTCATCGACGTCGACCCGGCCATTCGTGCAGCGACGGACCACGCGACACAGACATGCGGGGCGGACGCCGCCCTCATGTACCGACGCATCCTGGATCGCCACGAAGGCGAAGGTGGCGAACCCACGGGCAGTGCGGTCGGACTACACGGCAAGAGCTCCTACGTCGCTCTGCGACCGCGGCTGAGGCACGTCTACGTCCTCACCCGCGAGTACGAGAGCTTCGAACCGATGGAGTCCCTCGGATTCGTTCAGCTCCGGGAGGCCGACACGGAAGCCGCGGGATCACTGGAACGAATGGTTTTCCTCGACATGGGCCCCGGTTCGGTGGACGGCTGGCTCTCGTGGTTGGCAGCGCGCGAACTCGGCCTGTCCGAGGGCGCGGGGTCCATCCTCGATCACAGCGCCCGTGAGCTTGTTCTCCCCACGGGTCGCGAGCCCCTCACCCGCCTGGAGTACGGCGTGCTCGCAGCGCTTGCGGAAAGACAGGGCAGGCCGGCGTCGCGCGCCGAGCTCATCCGCGATGTATGGGGATTCGACACGGATGCGACCAGCAACGTGGTCGATGCAGTCGTGGCCACGCTGCGACGCAAGCTCGGGACACACGCTCACTTCGTGGAAACGGTTCGGGGAACCGGCTACCGGCTCGCCGATACCGTCGACGCGTCGGTCAGCTGAGGAGCCGCAGGCCGGCGGGGGTTCCGTCTCCGACGTCTGCGGGCAGATCGACGACGAACTCCGTGCGGTGCGCGGGATACACGTGTTCGGACACGAGGACCACTTCGCCGTTCGCCGATTCGGTGACCCGCTCGACCCGCAGGACCGGGGAGCCCTCTGGTACCTCGAGGGTGTCGACGTCGTCGGCCGAGGCGGCGTCTGCGCCGATGGTCTGGGTGGCGCCGCCGATCTTCACGTCGAGGAGCTGCACGAATGGGTGACGCTCCACTTCGCCGCGCGACAGCTCTGCGCCCAACTCCTCTGGGCACCACACGGTGACTCTGGCGAAGGGCTGACCATCGGCGAGCGTCCGCCTCCGCACCTCCAGAAGCTGAGCGTCCGGGGCCACAGCATCGCCGAAGCGTTCGGCCACCCAGTCGGGTGGCTGCACGAAGGCGAAGGCCAGCACCTCCCTCTCCGACGTCGCTCCACCGGCCGCGAGCTGATCGTCGAGCGTGCCGAGCGTCGACAGCGACTGCCGCACCGGGTGGGTCGAGACGAACCATCCAAAGCCCTGGCGAGAGTCGACCCGCCCCCGTTCACGCAACAGCTCCAGCGCCCGTCGAACGGTGACCCGGGAGGCGCCGTAGTGCGCCGAGAGATCAGACTCGCTCGGGAGCAGCCCGCCCGCGGCGAACTCCCCGGCGTCGAGACGGGCGTCCAGATCATCGGCGATCTGGCGGTAGCGGATCGTGCGAACCTGACTGATACTTGTAGTATAGTTGTCTGAGACAGGTGTCGCGCGGTACTCGCCGTGGCACCGTGCGGTGCCACGGCCGAACCTGGCACCATCTGAGTCACCCCACCCGCCGAGAGGACTCCACCATGGCCGTGTACGCCAACACACCGATCGAGCTGATCACCGCCGTCTACGGCAACCTCGCAGACAGCGTTGCCTGGGGACGCGAGAAGCTCGGCCGTCCGCTCACCCTCGCCGAGAAGGTCCTGATCAACCACTTGGCGAGCCGCGATCAGGAACTCGAGCGAGGCGAGAGCTACGTCGATCTTCGACCCGACCGCGTGGCCATGCAGGACGCCACGGCCCAGATGGCCTGGCTCCAGTTCATGACGGCCGGCCTCGACGAGGTCGCGGTTCCGACGACGACGCATTGCGACCACCTCATCCAGGCCCGCGACGACGGCAAGCGCGACCTGCTCGCCGCGAGCGAGAACAACGAAGAGGTCTACGACTTCCTCGAATCGGTGTGCGCCAAGTACGGCGCCGGTTTCTGGAAGCCGGGCAGCGGCATCATCCACCAGGTCGTTCTCGAGCAGTACGCCTTCCCCGGCGGGATGATGATCGGCACAGACAGCCACACCCCCAACGCGGGCGGCATCGGCATGATCGCCGTCGGCGTCGGCGGTGCCGACGCGGTCGATGTGATGACCGGCTTCCCCTGGAACGTGCGCTGGCCCAAGGCCATCGGCGTGCACCTCACCGGCGAACTGTCCGGGTGGAGCGCACCCAAAGACGTGATTCTGAAGGTGGCAGAGATCCTCACCGTGAAGGGTGGCACCGGCGCCATCGTCGAGTACTTCGGACCAGGCGCCGAGTCGATGAGCTGTACGGGCAAGGCCACTATCTGCAACATGGGCGCCGAGATCGGCGCCACCACATCGCTCTTCGGGTACGACGAAGCGATCGCCCGCTACCTCAAGTCCACAGGCCGCGAGGACGTCGCCGATGCAGCGGACGCGGTCGCCGAGCACCTTCGCCCCGACGAGGGCGCCCACTACGACCAGGTCATCGAGATCGACCTGTCGACGCTTCAGCCCCACATCAACGGGCCGCACACACCCGACCTCGCTCGCGAGGTCGGCGAACTCGGTGCCGAAGCCCGCGACAGTGGCTGGCCGTCCGAGATCAGCGCAGCACTCATCGGCAGCTGCACCAACAGCTCCTATGAGGACATCACCCGCGCCGCGTCCATCGCCCGCGAGGCCGCCGCCAAGGGCCTCACGGTGAAGACGAAGCTGATGATCACCCCGGGCTCGGAGCAGGTGCGGGCCACGATCGAGCGCGACGGTCTGCTCGCCGACTTCGAGGCGCTGGGCGCGACCGTGCTCGCCAACGCGTGCGGACCGTGCATCGGGCAGTGGGACCGTTCGGCCGAAAAAGGTCACACCGCCGGCGAAGCAAACGTGATCGTCACCAGCTACAACCGCAACTTCCCCAAGCGCAACGACGGTGATCCGGCCACGTTGGCATTCGTCACCTCACCCGAGACGGTGATGGCCCTCGCTCTCGCGGGAACGGTCGACTTCGACCCGATCAACGGCACCCTCACCAACGACGCCGGCGACGAGGTGTCCCTGTCGATCCCCGTCGGCGTCGAGCTGCCGGCGGAGGGTTTCACCCCGGGTGAGTCCGGCTTCATCGCGCCACCCGACGATGTGTCGGGTGTCGACGTGGCGGTCTCCCCCACCTCCGACCGCCTCCAGCTGCTGGAGCCCTTCGCAGCGTGGGACGGCAACGACTACGAGGGCCTCCCGGTGCTGGTGAAGGCGCAGGGCAAGTTCACCACCGACCACATCTCGATGGCGGGCCCCTGGCTCAAGTACCGCGGCCACCTGGAGAACATCTCGGGCAACCTCTACCTCGGCGCCATCAACGCGTTCGCTCAGGGCGACGGCTCGGCCTACGAAGCGGGGCACGGCAAGAACCAGCTCACCGGCGCAGTGCAGAGCTTCCCCGACATCGCCCGGCACTACCACGAGGCAGGCCAGGGCTGGGTGGTGATCGGCGACGAGAACATGGGCGAGGGCTCAAGCCGCGAGCACGCCGCCATGGAACCGCGCTTCCGCAATGGGCTCGTGGCGATCGCCCGCTCGTTCGCCCGAATCCACGAGACCAACCTCAAGAAGCAGGGAATGGTGCCGCTGACCTTCGCCGACCCTGCCGACTACGACCGCATCGGCGAGGACGACCGCATCGCGGTCAGGGGACTCGCCGCATTGGCGCCCGACCAGCAGGTGACCGTCGAGGTGACCACACCGGACGGCGAGACCTGGTTATTCCAGACCAACCACACCTTCAGCGAAGACCAGGTCGAGTGGTTCAAAGCCGGCAGCGCCCTCAACATCATCAAGGCCTCGCTCTGAAGCCTGTTGCTCAGCTCGTCGGGGGCTTGCCTGAGGGGTAGGTGAGGGCGAGTTCGTCGTCGGTTGGCGCGCGTCGTTCGCGCGCCTCGTCGGGCAGCAGGTCGAGGATCGCATCCATCACCAGCCGGGTGTCCGACGCCTCGTCGCCCCAGCCGACACCGGTGACGGCGGGTCCGAGCGCCGCGGTCACCGTCGGGCGGCCGGTGAGGCTCACGCGCGGCGCCTTCGCCGATCGCGGCCACACCAGTTCGGTTCCCCAGAGACCCACGGGAATCACGGGCGCGCCCGAACCCTTCGCCAGCCGAGCGACTCCGGGCCGGCCCGTCAGCTCGGGCTCGAAGAACTCGGGGCCTCGAGGGATCGTGCCTTGCGGCATCAGTCCCACGACCTCGCCAGCGGCGAGCGAACGCAACGCCGCATCGAGCGGACCCGTCGAGCCGGATCCTCGATCCACCCGGATGCCCCCGAGGGCCGATGCGATCTCACCGACCACGGGCATATCGAATATCTCGGCCTTTCCGAGGAACCGCACCGGCCGGCCTGCCTTGGCCATGACGATCGCCATCACCGTGATGTCGAAGTAACTGCGGTGATTCGCTGCGACGATCGCCGGGCCTTCGGACGGGATGTTGTCGAGACCGTTGACCTCGATGTCTGCGAAGGGCTGCAGATCGCCCCGCAACAAGGGACGCAGGAGATCCTGGATCTCGAAGGGGCCGACCTTCGCCATTCCCGGCGGCTTGTCGAGATGCCGGACATCCCACCCGCGCAGGCGGGCCAACACGGCGAGACGGGGATCGGGGTTGGCCGCGACAGCGTGGCCTGCGGCATCCAGAAGGGGGGCGTCGAACCAGCTGTCGGAATATGCCCAGGAGGCGCCGAGATCGATGCCATTGGAGCGACACCAGTGGCGTACCGCCTTCAGCTTCCCCCGCCCCCACACGAACTCGCCATCGATCCCACCGGTGAGCTCGCCGTCGCGCATCGCGTAGGTCGTGGCGACGACATCGTCCATACCAAGGTGTTCCGCGAGCGGCCGGACGAGCTGCGCTGGGCTCGTTGTGGCCATCACGAGCCGGTGACCGGCGGCGCGGTGCCCTTCGAGGAGTTCGGGAACGAACGGGTGCACCTGCGCGACAAGCTCGTCGAGAGCCAGACGTCCCGCTTCATCGAAACGGTCCAACGACCAGCCCTTCGTGAGCCGGATCCCCTGCCGTACGAGGGCGATCGTCGCCCGCGACTCACCGACGATGTCGAAGACGCCGAGGAGCTGGCGCAGCAGCGGCACCTCCCGCTCGGGCGCCAGGCCCACCTCGCGGAGGGCTCGCCCGAAGGCCTGGCCCGAGCCGCCATCGAGCAGCGTCCGGTCGAGGTCGAAGAACGCCGCTGCCATGAGGAAAGCGTACGGCTCAGTCGAGGCGGGCGTTGAACTCGACCGGCCCCACGAAACCCGCCACGATCGCGGCCCGGAGGTTTCCGAGCTTCGTCGCCATGTCCGGTCCGAGGACGAAGTGAAGGCCCAACGCCGGTGGCCCGGGAGCCTTGGCGGCCGCTTCGGCCTGCGCCGCGAAGAAGCTCAAGGCCGCATCGCGCAGGTCGAGCTGCTCCCCCACGAAGCCGGCCCCTGCGAGGGCCTCGCGATACTGCTCGGGGGTGGCGATGAAGCTGTGGCTCGAGTCCGTCGCCCACGGCACCGGGTAGCGCAGGTTGCCGTCGCTGCGGCGCATCACGTCGTAGATCACGTACCGGCCGCCCGGGCGGAGAACTCTGGCGACCTCCGCCGCGAGCGTCGCCTTGTCCTCGATGTTCATCCCGACGTGGAGCTGCACGGCGCAGTCGAAGCTGTCGTCCTCGAATGGCAGGGCCAGGATCGATCCCACCTCGAAATCGACCTGGTGCTCCAGGCCGGTCCATTCGGTGAAGGTGCGCGCCGCTTCGACGAACGACGGCGTGAGGTCGACACCGGTGACTCGGCACGAGCGGGTGGCAGCGATGAAGCGCGCCGGACCGCCGATGCCAGACCCGAGGTCGAGAACGTGGTCATCGGCCGTGATCTGGGCCCGCTCGCACAGCGCAGCAGTGGCGGCCCGCCCGCCGATGTGGAACTCGTCGGCGGCCGCGAGATCCTCGAAGGTGACGTTGTCAGGCGCCTTTGCGACCTTGGCGAGACCCGCCGTGATCGCAGCGACGAGGCCCTCCCCGCCGTAGTGCTCTGCGATGTCGTCGTCCCGCGCCATCAGGCCACCTCCCACTGGCGGACTGTATGCGAGCTTGAACGAATCGGAGGGATGCCCCTACCCGCCCGAACGGAACGTCTGCCTCATCTCGGTGCCGAGTACTTCGAAGCCCAGTTTCTCGTAGAAACCGCGGTTTCCCTCGGTCGTGGGGACGAGGTACAGACCCATCTCGGCGCAGCCGCGGCGGCGCGCATCGTCGATCGTGCGCTGCACGAGTATGCGTCCGAGGTTGAGGCCGCGAGCCGCCTCGTCGACGATGAGCTCCTCGAGTTCGCAGTACTCACCGCCGTATCGCATCGCCACGTTGTACGACACCGTGGCGCAGCCGACGATGCCGTCGTCGGTCTCGGCGACGACCACGGCGCCGCGTTCACCGGAGAGGTGCGTGTCATAGACGTCGTTCCACGCCTCGGTGGGTGCTGCTCCGGTGAGCGCTTCGATCAGCGTGAAACACCGGATCCGGTCCTCGGCGGTCGCGGGGCGCGTGCGCACGCCATTGGGGTGTTGCTCGACGGTCATCTGACCCAGGTCTACACGCCCGAACGCCCCTGCGGGAGAAGCCGGGCGGGAGAAGCCGGGCGGGCCATGGCAATCCGCACGACGAGCGAAGCGAGGAGCTGCGGCAAGTGACAGCAGGTGAACACCCCGGCGGGAGAAGCCGGGCGGGCCGTGGCAGTCCGCACGACGAGCGTAGCGAGGAGCTGCGGCAACAGCACAGAAAAAGTGGAAACCGGCCCGGGGGGACGGGCCGGTTTCGGAGGTCTCGCATGCGGGGGGACGCCTGCGACCTCGTGCCGATCGGAGCGTTGACTCCGTCTCGACGATGAACACCGCTCGGC
>Ga0209992_10003665_pt1 | contig 12734 bp, 7 predicted proteins | sample 2SBtaG_2_FD_182564 | JGI IMG/M metagenome (GOLD analysis project Ga0209992, IMG submission 182564) | Deep subsurface microbial communities from Kolumbo volcano to uncover new lineages of life (NeLLi) - 2SBTROV12_ACTIVE470 metaG (SPAdes)... | ecosystem: Environmental > Aquatic > Marine > Volcanic... | reverse complement strand
GGTGATTTTGGGAGAAATTCCTCGACGTCGCGCATCTGGGTGGGGGCTGATAAAACGCGGCGCCGAGGGAAGCTATATCCAGCTACAAGACCGTTATGGCGGTCAAAATGGGCGGAGATTTGGAAACACCAAGGCCATTTCGCGGCATAATTGCTTGATTTTTCAACAATAATTTTCAGGGGGGGTTATTGTTTCCCATTGTGACGCAATGCCAAAAAAACCCCCGATCGCTCGGGGGTTAGGTCTTGGTCCACTATTGCATGTAGCCCCGGTGCCGCAGATCTGGGTGGGGGCTGAAAACCACGACACCGGGGTGAGCCTTCGCTCGCTACAGGAATCGTTCTAGGGGCGAATCGCGGCATAATATGGGGCAGATATTGGTCTTTCCAAGGCGTCAGGGTTGATTTGGATCAGTTTCGGGGTCAGACTGCGGTTATGAACGACGAAACACCCTCCAGTTTTCTGAATCGCCAATCTATACCGTACCCCGTTTCCTTTCACCGTACAGAACTTGCGGTGATTCTGTCTGTTTACGGGCGGATGGTTGTAGCGGGCGACTGGCGGGACTATGGGATTTCGCACCTTTCCGAAGTGGCGGTGTTTTCAATTTTCAGGCGCAGCGGCGAAAACCCGCTGTACCGGATTGAAAAGCGCCCAAAGCTGGCGCGGCGACAGGGGCAATATGCGGTTGTCGCGATGGACGGCAGTATTTTGAAGCGTGGCAATGATCTGAAAACGGTTGTCCGGGTGCTGGAGAAAAAGCTGATACGGCTGGTCAGTTGATTACAGCCGCTTGATCGCGGTGATTTTGCCGCCCCCGTTACTTTTTATGCGATTTTTGGCTGTTTCCAGCGGTTCCTGCGCCACGGCCATATGAAAAGCGTTGGCGTGTAACAGGGTTTTGGCATCTGTCATGACACCCAAATGGCCGTTCCAGAAAACCAGATCGCCACGTTCTGTGGGCGCATCACTGTCAATGAAACTGCCAAGTTCCGCCGCCTGCATGTCGCTGTCCCGCGGACAGGTCAGTCCCGCCGCTGTCATGGCAAGCTGCACGGCACCCGAACAATCCATACCCCAGACGCTGTTGCCACCCCAAAGGTATGGCACGCCAAGAAAGCGTTGAAAAACGCTGACAAAATCATCCGCCGTTTCAGCGATGGCCTGCAAATGTTGGGCAGGCATGAAATCGCCGGAATTCAATTCCACAAAATCACCGTCGATGCTTTTAACCCCGACCAACGCGCCAAATGGCAGGCAGAGGGTTGGAATGGTTTTAATGTCTGGCAGAGGATAAATATGCGATGAGCGCGCGCTGATACTGTGGGTTGCGGTTTGGTGCGGGCGCAGGTGGTTCGCGTTGACATAGCCGACATAGCCGTCTTGCAGGCTGCGGCCAAAACCAAAACCGGCCTTTTCCTCTATTACTTCAAAAACCGCACCGTACAACAATTGCCGGTCCAGCGCGCCGTCTGGTTCACGCAGCAAATCACATACCGGTATGGCAACCTGCCGGACCGTTCCCTGGACATAACGGTCAGACTTTATCACGTTTTCATATCCTGCCAGCGCGACACTGGCGTTGCCCGGGATCAGGCGCGGGTGCATCATTTGGCTGCGTGGTTCATAATGACCGACAGCAGGGCCCGCCCGCCCTGAAACGCCCCGCCTTTTGGACGTGACGGTTTGGCGCTGGGCGTCCAGCCGTAAATGTCAAAATGCACAAACTGATGCGCGTGCTCTACAAATCTTCGAAGAAACAGCGCGGCGGTAATTGACCCGGCAAAACCACCGCTGGGCGCATTGTCAAGATCGGCGATGGACGGTTCGATCATGCTTTCATAAGCTTCCCATAACGGCATACGCCACACCGGATCGTTGGCTGACCTTCCGGCGTCTGAAAGTGCCGCTGCCAGATCATCGCCGTCCGTATAAAAAGGTGACACATCCGGGCCCAGCGCCACGCGGGCAGCGCCGGTCAGTGTGGCCATCGAGACCAGCAAATCCGGCTTTTCCTCATCCGCCAACGCCAGAGCGTCGGCCAGAACCAAGCGCCCCTCGGCGTCTGTGTTGTTGATTTCAACGGTCAAACCTTTGCGCGATTTCAATATATCCTGGGGCCGAAACGCCCCTGCTGAGATCGAATTTTCGACCGCCGGAACCAACACGCGCAGGTTTACCCCCAACTTCAGCGACATAATAATGTTCGCCAGTCCCATTACATTGGCGGCACCGCCCATATCCTTTTTCATCAGCCCCATTGATGATCCGGGTTTGATGTTCAGACCACCGGTGTCAAAACAGACGCCCTTGCCCACCAGCGTAACGGTTGGATCTGACGCCTTTCCCCACCGCAAATCCAGCAGACGCGGCTGTTGATCCGATGCCCGCCCCACAGCGTGAATCATGGGTAAGTTCCGGTTTAACAGCTCCTCGCCGACAATCACGCTGGTCTTGGCGTTAAACTGGTTGCCAAGGGCCAAAAACGCGGTCTCCAGCTGATTTGGCCCCATATCACTGGTTGGGGTGTTGATTAAATCGCGGGTCAGGAATTCCCCGGCAGCAATCGCCTCTGTATCGGCAGCGCTGACCGAAGGGGGCGCGACAAGCCGCGCCTTGCCGGTGGATTTTGATTTATAACGATCAAAATTATATTCCGACAACAGCCAACCAAGTGCTGCCTCTTCCAGTTCCGCATCATTCAGACCGCTTTCAATATGGTACTTGCCCTTGGGCAGTTTTTTGGCGGCGGATGCCATATGAAACCGCCCCCGCTTTCGATCCGTCGCGCGGCCCCAGCCAACCAATACCTGTTTAATCCCACCAGAGGTTTTTGGGATCACCAGCACAGCCCCCAAAGCCGCCGAAAAACCGCTGGCGTTCACCCAATTTGCCACCCGCTTGGACTGGCCGCCCTTCCATGTGTCAAGGTCATCGCGCGCCAGCACAATCAAGGGGGTGGAATTGCTGGACGGGCGGGCAAAACTTGCGGGCATGGCGGCCTCTGTTCACGGATCGACTGGCCCAATTTGCGCAAGGTTTGATGCGGTGGTCAAGGGTTGGGATCAGGCAGGTCGATCGCGGCAAACAACGACGCATCGCTGATACGCAACAGCCGTTTGCTGACCGCGACCAGCGCAGTGAGATCGTCCCGGTCCGCACAAATCACCACATCAGCGCAAACTTGCGAGAACAATTGCAACCCGATTTGGGCGCTGACGCCGATCAGGCTTTTGGCGATTTTGCGAACCGTTGGAAATTCCAGATCATCAAGCGCCAGTTCCAGATTGACCAGCCGTTCCGAAATTTCAAATACGGCCCGTTCAATAACGTCCTGTGAACCTGTAAGCCCCAGGTTTTTCTGCAATACCCGAACGGAATCGGGTTGAATCCAAACGGTTTCTGTCAACTGAAGTTGTGAAATTTGTCCCATCGTGTCCCATTCCCGCGTCTCCCACACGCCAGAATCAAACCGTACAGTCACGATCCTGAACGAGAGGTTATCGCGCCGGATATTGAACCTAAAATCCGGCTCGCAATTGCAATAAATTATCACTAAGGTGCAAAAAAATTGGAATTGCCTGTATGCCATCAACCATCCCGCTGCCGTCTTATTTGGTGACCCGCTATCACGGCTGGAAGGCCACACAATATTCAGAGAACAAGGCCTGGTTCAAGCGACTGGCCAACGAGGGCCAACATCCCCGTGCGATGGTGATTTCGTGCTGTGACAGCAGGGTGCACGTGACGTCAATATTTGGGGCGGAAACCGGAGAGTTTTTCATTCACCGCAATATTGCCAATCTGGTGCCGCCTTTTGCCCCTGACGGCGATCACCACGGCACCTCGGCCGCGATAGAATATGGTGTGACCGCCCTGAATGTGGCGCATATTATCGTTATGGGGCATTCAAATTGTGGCGGGGTGAATGAATGCCACCGGCTGTGTACATTACCCTCGGAGGAAGAGCAGGAATACAGCTTTGTCGGGCGCTGGATGGATATTTTAAAGCCGGGATATGAGCGGGTAAAAGACCTGCCGGACGTGCCATCGCAAATTCGTGAGCTGGAGCATGAAGGCGTGCTTATTTCCCTGCGCAACCTGATGACATTTCCATTTATTAAGGAAGCGGTAGCTGCGGAAACCCTGACGCTGCACGGCCTTTGGAATGATATCGGCACCGGTGGTCTGGAATATTACGAAAGCGGAAGCCAGAAATTTGTTGCCATATAGGGCGATAAACCGCCCGTTTGTTTCCAGTGAAAAATTTGCATTTGCGGGGTGATCTGTGCCAGCATAACCGTAAAGATATTTCATATTTGGAGTCGTTTCATGGCACTTTCCGCCTTTTTTCGCAGCGCCGTTCCCGCATTGGTTGCCGCGTCGTTTTTATCGGGACTTTCAGGAGAGGCGGTCGCCCAGGACAACGTGATCCCCAAAAGACGGACGGCGATCATCCAAAACACCGATTTTCCGGGGTTTGATCTGCAGCCGGTCTTTGACACGGATTTTGGCTCTTGCCAGCGGATTTGTCTGGCCGACAGCAATTGCCGTGCCTTCACGTTCAACTTTAATGCCAACGCCTGTTTCCCAAAATCAGAAGCGGGTGAACGACAACCGTTTGAAGGCGCCGCATCAGCCACGGTTTTTGAAACCGATCTTGTCATTCTGGCGCTTGAAAAAGAGCGCGTGCAGCACTTAAGTTTTGTGCCGTCGTTTTTTATGAACGAGGCAAAGGAACAGGCCGAAGGGCTGGCGCGGGCCTATATAACCAACCAGTGGACAGCGGATCAGCTGGTTGAGGCGTCAAACAACGCGCGGGCCAGTGGCAATTTTGACAACGCCATGCGGTTTATGGGGGCGGCGCTGAACATCACCGACGCGGCTGACGGTTGGGCGGAAATGGCGGCGCTGGCGCTGAAGGTGAAACCGGGCGAGTCCAACAACAAGCGGCAATTGCAAAGAATTTCAACCTCTGCTGCGATCAACAGCTATCTGCGCGGAACAAATCCCGGCGTTCAGGTGACGGCGCTAAACACGCTGGCAAAAGGGCTGGAACTGCGCGGGCAGGGGCGGGCGACGATTTCTGCATTGCGGCTGGCGCAGTCGATCAGCCCAAGGTTTGAAACCGAAGACGCGCTTGCGCGGGCGATTTCGTTATACGGGTTTCGGGTGACCGAACATAAGGTAGACAATAATTCCGCTGCTCCCCGGATATGCGCGATCTTTTCTGAAGGGCTGGTCAAGGCAGGCGTGGATTACGCCGACTTTGTGCGATTGCCTGAAAGTGGGCTGGTTGTAGAGGCCAGTGGCACGCAACTGTGTATTGACGGTGTAAAGCACGGCCAGCGGTATCGCCTGACCCTTAGGGCAGGACTGCCTGCAGACAGCGGCGAGGTGCTAAGCAAATCGGTTGACCTGAACGTCTATGTGCGCGACCGCGACCCCTCGGCAAGGTTCGTTGGGCGGGCCTACGTTTTGCCGCGCGGTGAAGCGGCGAATATTCCGATTGTGACGGTCAACCTGACGGAGGTTGATCTGAAAATTCACCGGGTTGGCGACCGCAATCTGCTTCGCTCGATTCAGAACGGGATTTTCGCGCGGCCCCTGTCTGTATGGGACGAGGAAGATTTGCAAAACGTAATTGGCCAGGAGGTCTGGAGCGGCGCGGGCATTGTTGAAATGGACGTGAACCGGGAAGTAACCACCGCCCTGCCGGTTGGTCAGGCGATTTCACGTTTTGAACCGGGCGTATATGTCATGCGTGCCCGGGTGCCCGGCGCGGATGTCTACGACAGTCAGGCCGCCGCCCAGTGGTTTATCGTTACCGATCTTGGCCTTGTCACCACCAGTGGCGGAGACGGCCTGCATGTGTTTGTGCGTTCGCTGAATTCGGCAGAGTCCAAGGCTGGTGCGGTCGTGCAACTGCTGGCCACCAACAACACCGTTTTGGGCGAGGCTGTCACCGATGCTGCGGGATATGCACAATTTGCTGTGGGTCTGACCCGTGGCACGGGCGGGTCAGCGCCTGCGCTTTTGACTGTGGCCGACAGCGACGATTTTGCATTTCTCAACCTGAAAGAGGCGGAATTTGACCTTTCTGACCGGGGTGTGGAAGGGCGGGTATCCCCGCCACCGATTGACGTTTACCTGACCACTGATCGCGGTGCTTACCGGGTTGGCGAAACTGTCTTTGCCACAGCTTTGGCGCGGGATCACAAGGCAGAGGCCTTGGGCTCTTTACCCTTAACGGCAATCGTAACACGCCCTGACGGCGTGGAATTCACGCGTGAGTTGCTTGATGATCAAGGCGCGGGCGGCCGGGTTTTTGCCGTGCATCTGCCAAACGGGGCACAGCGGGGCACGTGGAATATTCGCGTGCACGCCGATGTGGACGCGGCAGCGCTGAGCCGCAAAAGCTTTTTGGTGGAGGATTTCACGCCGGACCGGATTGAATTTGATCTGGCGTTGCAGGACGGACCGGTTCGGGTGACCGACGTGCCGATTATGAATGTGAACGCGCGTTATCTTTATGGCGCACCGGGCGCCGGGCTGGATATCGAGGGCGAGGTGCGGGTAACGCTGGCAGACGGTTATGAGGCCTATCCCGGTTATAAGTTCGGACAGCACGATGCGCTGTTTGGCATTCAATATGCGTTTTTAGCGCAAGGCGTGGTGACGGATCAGGACGGCAAAGCGCGGTTTCCCATGAATTTGCCGGAGGTGCAGGAAACCTCGCGGCCCCTGCAGATGCTGGCGCTGATCAGGATGTCCGAAGGTTCCGGCCGCCCGGTTGAGCGGACGATCCGCAAAACCCTGGCGCCCGGCAGCGCGACAATCGGCATTAAACCGCTGTTTGACGGCGTGGTGGACGAAGGCGGGTTGGCACGGTTCGAAGCCTTGGCGGTTGGTCCCGATCTTGAACAATTGCACATGCAAAAGGTGCAGTGGACCCTGAACCGGGTGCGCACGCGGTATCAGTGGTACGAGGTTTACGGCAACTGGAATTACGAGCCCGTCACCACTCGCGAGCGGGTGGCAAATGGTGAGGTGACCCTTGGCGTTGACGGCGCGGTTCAGATCGAAGCGCCGGTTGACTGGGGGCGTTATGAACTGAAGCTGGAAAATCTGGATGGTAAATACACGGCGGCGTCGCAGGTGTTTTACGCCGGGTGGTATGCACCCGCTGACAGCGGCAACACGCCGGACACGCTGGAGATTGGGCTTGACAAACCAACGTATCAAATCGGGGATGTGGCGCAATTGCGGCTGGTGCCACGGTACGGTGGCAAAGCGCTGGTGCAGGTGGTTTCCAACCGTTTGATCGCCATGAAAACCGTTGATGTGGTTGAGGGCGAAAACCTGATTGAGCTGAACGTGACAGAAGACTGGGGCGCGGGGGCTTATGTAACCGCCTCGGTTATCCGGCCGATGAACGTGGCGGCGGGGCGCAATCCGGCCCGGTCTTTGGGGCTGAACTGGGCGTTTGTTGATCCGGGGAAACACCGGCTTTCGGTGGAATTTCTAACGCCAGATGAGGTGGCGCCGCGCGGACCGATGCTGGCGGAACTGCAGGTTGACGGGGTTACCGAGGGCGAGAGTGTTTATGCCACGATTGCCGCTGTGGATGTGGGCATACTGAACCTGACGCGGTTTAAAGCCCCCGATCCTGACGGGCATTACTTTGGCCAGCGCAAACTGGGTGTGGCCATGCGCGATGTGTACGGACGCCTGATTGACGGCACGCAGGGCGCATTGGGACAAATCCGGTCAGGTGGGGACGGACCACTGGCCGAACGGCTGCAAAGCCCGCCACCGACAGAAGATCTGGTTTCGTTTTTTGCCGGACCGGTGGTTGCGGATGCGTCCGGTAGGGTGGTTGCCAAATTTGATATGCCAGAGTTTAACGGCACGGTGCGCCTGATGGCTGTGGTGTGGTCTGAAACGGGTGTCGGGCAGGCCAGCAAAGATGTGCTGGTGCGCGATCCTGTGGTGATGACCGCCAGCCTGCCACGGTTTTTGGCGCCTTTTGACGAAAGCCGCATGTTGCTGGAACTGGCCCACACCAAGGGACCGGCGGGTAAGGTGAAGCTGGACGTCAGCGCGACGGGCGGGTTGTTTTTGGATACGAAATCGCTGCCGCGCTCGGTTAATTTGGCTGCGGGTGATCGCGTAAGTCTGCAGCTGCCGATCACCGCGCCCGCCTCTGGCACACCGGAAATTACGGTTGTTTTAACCACGCCGGATGGGCAGGTATTGACCAAATCCCTGCAGCTGCCGGTCCGCCTGAATGATCCGGAGGTCGCCCGCACCACGCGGCTGGAGCTGGCAGACGGAGAGGTATTTACGTTTGATGACAACGTGTTCGCCGGACTGTTACCGGGCAGCGGACACGCCACATTATCCGTAGGGCCAATCGCGCGGTTTGATGCACCGGGGCTGCTTTCGGCGCTTGATCGTTACCCCTACGGCTGCACAGAGCAGATCACATCCAAAGCCTTGCCGCTTTTGTATTTTGATCAGGTGGCCACCACGATGGGATTGGGTGGCAGGCATTCGGTGCAGGAACGGGTGGAGCAGGCGATTGCAGAGGTTCTGACGAACCAGTCATCGTCTGGTTCTTTCGGCCTGTGGCATCCGGACAGCGGGGACCTGTGGCTTGACAGCTATGTCGCTGACTTTCTTAGCCGGGCACAAGAGCGCGGATACGCCGTGCCAAAACAGGCGTTCCGTCTGGCAATTGATAACCTGCGCAACCGGATCAACTATGCCGGTGATTTTGAGAACGCAGGCGAGGATATTGCTTATGCTCTAATGGTTCTGGCCCGTGAAGGGGCGGCCAATATCGGTGATCTGCGGTATTATGCGGACACATTGGGCGATCAGTTTGCAACGCCCCTGGCGATGGCGCAGCTGGGTGCCGCGCTGGCAAGTTACGGCGATCAGGCACGCGCAGACGCGATGTTCCGCAAGGCGGGCGCGCGGCTTGACCGGAATGCCAACAGGCAGGAAAGCAATCTTTGGCGGGTCGATTACGGCACCGATCTGCGTGACGCAGCGGCGGTGCTGACGCTGGCGGTTGAAGCGGGGACCGAGGTGATCGACCAGCGCGAACTGGCCCGGCTGATCACACCGGGGCAGACGGTGAACCGGGCCCGGTCAACGCAGGAAAACATGTGGTCATTGCTGGCGGCCAATGCGTTGATTGAGGACACGCCGGCGGATGCCTTTACGGTGAACGGCACACCTGCGGGTGGCCCGTTGGTACGGGTGCTTGACGCCCAGACCGGCGCCGGGCAGGCGCTTGAGATCAGGAACCAATCGGGCAAAGCGGCCACCACGATCCTGACGACTTATGGCGTGCCAACAGAGCCGGAACCGGCGGGCGGCAACGGATACTTCATTGACCGGCTGTATTTTACAATGGACGGGGCACCGGTTTCGCCGGAAAATATCCAGCTGAATGACCGTTTGGTGGTGGTGTTGAAAATCACCCCGCACGGGCGGTCAGAGGCGCGGCTGATGATCAATGATCCGCTGCCGGCAGGGCTGGAGATTGACAACCCCAACCTGTTGAAATCCGGCGACGTGGCGGCGCTTGACTGGCTGCAACTGGGCACAGAAACCGAATTTACCGAATTTCGATCGGAACGGTTTTTGGCGGCGGTAGACTGGTTTGACACCAAACCGTTTCAGCTGGCCTATGTGGTGCGGGCGATTTCGCCCGGGCGGTTCCATCATCCGGCGGCCAGTGTCGAAGACATGTACCGGCCCGAATACCGGGCGCGCACAGCCGCAGGTCAGGTGGAAATCGCGCAGTGAAGTTGCGACCACGCCTTACCATTGCCACGGGTCTGGCGGCTGTTGTGATTGCCGCCGCAGTTGTTGGGTTTGACCGCTGGGTCGCGCGCACGGTCATCCCCGATCTGGATGTCGAGGTTTCGACCATTGTGCTGGATCGCAACGAAAAATTGTTGCGGGCCTATACAGTTGCCGACGGGCGCTGGCGACTGGATGTCGGCGTTGATTTTGTGGACCCCGCCTATCTGACCTATCTGATTGCCTATGAAGATCGGCGGTTTTATCGCCACAGTGGCGTGGATGTGCTGGCTTTGCTGCGGGCCGTCGCGCAGGCAGCGTGGAACGGGCGGATCGTCTCTGGTGGATCGACTTTGACCATGCAGGTGGCGCGGCTGCTGGAGGAAAGCGGCACCGGCCGCTGGCACTCAAAGATCCGGCAGGCGCGGCTGGCGCTGGCGCTGGAGCGGCGGTTGACCAAACGCGAAATCCTTGATCTTTATCTGTTGCTGGCACCGTTTGGCGGCAATCTGGAAGGGGTTCGTGCGGCGTCGCTGGCGTATTTTGGCAAAGAGCCCGCGCGGTTGACCGCAGCACAGATTGCCTTGCTTGTCGCCTTGCCGCAGTCACCGGAAAAACGACGACCGGACCGGGCAACTGCGGCGGCAAAAGATGGGCGCGACAGGATATTGAATCGGTTGGTGGGGGCGGGTGTGCTGGCACCGGAAGAGGCGCAGGCGGCGAAATCTGAACAGGTGCCCGGCGCACGACGTGATTTCCCGGCAATTGCCGCCCATGTGGCAGACAGGGCGGTCACTGAAAACCCGCTTAACGCACGGCACCGCCTTACGATTGACCGGCCGCTGCAACAAAAGCTGGAGGCATTGGCGAAAAGCGTTCTGGTTGATCAGATCAGCACGATGTCAGCGGCCATATTAGTGATGGACCACCAAACCGGCGAAGTTCTGGCCTCTGTGGGTTCTGCCGGATATCTGGATCAGGGCCGTGCCGGGTTTATTGACATGACCCGGGCGATCCGCTCTCCGGGGTCCACGCTGAAGCCGTTGATTTACGGATTGGCGTTTGACCAGGGGCTGGCGCATCCGGAAACGCTGATCCGGGATCAGCCAACCGCCTTTGGCAGCTACGCGCCGCAGAATTTTGACAAGCAGTTTTATGGCACGTTGCCGGTTCGGCAGGCGCTGCAGTTGTCTTTGAATATTCCGGCGGTGGCTCTGCTGGAGGCCGTCGGGCCGTCTGTGCTGATGTCACGCATGAGGCGCGCCGGGGTGGATGCGCGATTGCCGGGTGCGGGCGCGCCGGGATTGGCGGTGGCGCTTGGCGGTGTGGGGGTCAACCTGCAGGACATGGTAAAGCTTTACGCGGCGATTGCCCGTGGCGGTCGCCCGGTTTCGCTGCGCCGTGATTTTACGCCGGATCTTCGGGTTGCGCCGCTGGAGCCACTGATGTCGCCAACGGCGGCCTGGCAGGTCGCGGACATTCTGACCGGTGTGCGCGGGCCCTTGACGGCACCGCGAAATCATTTGGCATATAAGACGGGCACGTCTTACGGATATCGCGATGCCTGGGCCATCGGGTTTGACGGAAGGCACGTTATTGGCGTGTGGATGGGCCGGGCGGATGGTGCGTCCATTCCGGGGATATTGGGGGCCGATCTGGCAGCCCCGGTGCTGTTTGCGGCATTTGAACGACTAAAGGCTGAGTTAACGCCGCTGTCTGCCCCACCGCCCGCCACATTACTGGTTCTAAATGCTGATCTGCCGCAGCCGCTGAAACGGTTTCGCGGCGTGAATGCGGTGTTTGAAATTGACAGCAATCCGCCGGAAATTGCCTTTCCGCCGGATGGTGCGCGGATTGATTTGGGGTTGGCGTCAAACCGGCACGCCACACTGGTTTTAAAGGTTCGCAGCGGTACACCACCGTTTACCTGGATCGCCGACGGCAAGCCGTTTCTGGTAGCTGATCACGACAGGCAGGCCGAACTGGCCCCGGCGGGGCCGGGTTTCGTGGAAATATCTGTGATCGACGCCAACGGCCAATCCCAGCGAACGCGGGTGGAATTGCGATAACGGGGAATGGAAAAACCAGCAATTAATACGTTCAGTTGGGACGCTGCGCTGAGGCACCGACGGGCATTTTACGTTTGCAACCCGGGGCTTTCCTATGGCCGCAGAGCAATTTGCGGCAACCCGCATATCAGCGTGATGTCAGCAATAAACCTAACCGCTGCCCGCAACAGATGAAGCGTGTCCCGAACGCGGAAAATTCAAACAATTGCTTTTAAAACGCTCTGCGTGTTATTTGCATGGCCCTGACCCACAAACGCGGTTGAATTACACCCGCTGTCTTGCAGATCAGCGTGATACAATACCTCAGATAAACCACAAAGCGCTGGCGTGCCATAGTTGCACAAAGCGCAGGCGTGCCATAGGTGCATGACAACCGCTGTCTATCAGATCAGGTTGAAACGGTCCTTCAGATAAAACGTACTGCGCAGTAATGCCATAGCAGCCGCTGCGTCCGAATGCGTGCAGACACAGGTGTGCATAGACAAAGCCAGCTTGTCGAGCTTCTGATTAACCGGATAACCGCCGTTTGGTATACCCGCACAAAAGCCTTTGGTCAGGCGGGAATTCACCGTCTAAAACGCGCTGATCGAACCGAATTTATTCCTGATACACCTCCATCTTACTAGTGAGATTTTACAAGCGGCGCCGGGCTGGCACCGCGTGTTGTTAAGTCTAACGTTGCCTGCGCCCGCGCTTTCCACAAACCGGGCATGCCTGCAAAAGGGTACTTCCTTTAAGCGCCGCGTTGCCTGATGCATTTTCATGCCAACCGGATTCACGCGCCTGTGCGAATCAAGCTAGTGGCGTTTGGTTAATTCGCGGTTACCCTGTTTTGATCAGGATGGG
>Ga0209992_10003663_pt1 | contig 12736 bp, 8 predicted proteins | sample 2SBtaG_2_FD_182564 | JGI IMG/M metagenome (GOLD analysis project Ga0209992, IMG submission 182564) | Deep subsurface microbial communities from Kolumbo volcano to uncover new lineages of life (NeLLi) - 2SBTROV12_ACTIVE470 metaG (SPAdes)... | ecosystem: Environmental > Aquatic > Marine > Volcanic... | reverse complement strand
ACAATGAATAGAGCAGGTAAACACGTAAGGGTTGTGTTTTAACATAGCAGCGGTGCCATCACCTTGGTGCACGTCTAAATCAAAAATCAGTACATTATTTACCTTACCTTGCTGAATAAGTGTTGTAGACGTAAATGCAAGGTCATTCACCATGCAATATCCAGAGCCAAAATCATAATGGGCGTGATGGGTGCCACCGGCAAGGTGGCAGGCTATGCCATGTTCAAGAGCTAGTTCTGCGGTCTTTAATGTGCCAAGTGGTGCAGTAAAAGTACGCGCCATTAGTTGTTCAGACCACGGTAAACCAATCCGACGCATCGCTTTGACATCGAGTTGGTTACGCCACAGATCCCAAACATAGTCTTCGCAATGAACTAACTCGAGTGGCGTAGGCGAGCCAAGTTCTGGTTGAACTAAGTTCTCGCCAATTAAGCCCATGCTTTTTACTTCATTATATAAATTAGCGAATTTACTCATCACAAAGCGGTGTTTAGGATCAAAACTAAACGAGTAATTTGGATGATAAACAAGCGGTAAACGGGTGTTGAGCGGGCTATGATTTGAGAGCATTAAAGACGGTACTTAGTTTAAATTGCGATAATTTTAACTGATATACGTATAAGGTAATAGTTGAGATTATTATCTGTACCTACAGGTTTTTTTACACCTTGGTTTATGCAATCATGTTGGCTTTATTTTTCAAAGTGGCAAAGATAAATGGAACTGAATTTCTCTGACTTTTCTGGCAATCAAATCTATCACTTAATGACGCAAAGCATTATTCCGCGTCCTATTGCTTGGGTGTTAACTGACTCAGGCGAGCAAAGCTACAATCTTGCGCCATTTTCTTATTTCACAGCGGTGTCGAGTGCGCCGCCTCTGATGATGTTTTCGGCTGGCAAAAAGCCAACAGGCGAGATTAAAGACACAGTTAAAAATGTGATTAATACCAAACAGTGTGTTATTCACATTGCCTCAGAGCAAGACGCTGATTTAGTCACAGCCACCGCTGCAACTCTCGAGCATGGCGAGTCTGAAATCGCCGCCAACGACATTGAGCTGTTGGAGTTCGAAGACTTTGGTCTACCTCGCATTAAAAGCTGCCATATCGCTTATGGTTGTGAGTTATATGAGGTGCAACAAATGGGCGAAGCACCGCAATCGTTGGTATTTGTAAAGGTGAAAACTTTATATGTGAACGATGAAGTAATTGAGTTGGATGCCAAGCAACGTTTAAAAATTCATGCCGATAAAATCGCTCCGCTGGCGCGTTTAGGTGGAGGGGAGTATTCGGGTATTACAGCGCCTTTTGCGATGACAAGACCGAAATAATCAAAGATTAATCTAAATAACGTCGATTGAATTGGTTATCAAAAAAACAAGCGCAGCATCACACTGCGCTTTTTTGTTGGGAGGAACTTTTATGGGGAGAAGTTAGTTAAGCGGCTCGCGGTTTTAATGCTTTCTGTACTTTCAAGTTTGCCCATCTCTTTTCAAGGACCAAGATGGTAAATAAGTAACACAGCACCACAATAATCGGTTGTAATACAAAGCTGTTCTCAGGACTGATGATAAAAGCGACGGTGCATAAAACGGTTCTAACAACTGCGTGCGCCACACAGACCTTAATCTTACAAATTGCACCATGTACTAACCACATTAAACCCGACTGTACAGCAATCGCAAATGGCAGGGCGTAAGGATTTTGCATTGCAAAGGTAATACTGATTGAAAAGGTCAAAAATGTCATCGCAACCGCGGCTAAAAAGATGGTATCGAATGGGTTACGCTCAGCGCCTTTTTTAAACTGTACGTCCTCACCGGTTAACTTTGCGAGACCTAAACCCAAATATACAATTGAACCTGTACCAATATAAATCGCCCAAGTTTGCATATGTAACGACAAAGTCATACCGGTAAAAATCAGCAAGCTCCACACAATCATGCCAGCCAGTGGTACAGCCAAAAAGCGGCGGTTTTTATAGTTTTGTAAATGTGTTTCTAGGTTAATGGTGTTCATGGCAATCTCCGTCTGTTGATGGAGTAAGTATGTCTAGTAGGTAGGGTGTTTATCAGTGAGGTTTGTCACGACGTTGCATGACAAATGTCATTGCTGCAATATACATATATACTTCAAAAGTAATTGACGCTCTCAAAGGAAAAGATAAGAAAAATGACAGCTCAAAATACAGCAACAGCATCTAAGTGTATGAATTGCAGTACCCCTATTTCGGGTATGTATTGCTCTCATTGCGGACAGAAGCATATTGAAGGAGGACTCACAGTTGGTTTTTTTATTAATACTTTTATTGATACGTTGACCAACACTGATACGCGTATTTTCAAAACATTCAGAGACTTATTGATTCGACCTGGACATGTCGCAAAGCTATATGTTTCAGGAAAACGTAAGCAGTACGTCAATCCGTTGAGACTATGTTTTGTGATTATTGGCCTTTACCTTGCACTATTAGCTTTGACAGGGGGTATCGCTGCTCTAAATGAACATGCAGTGAATCAACAGCATTCTGGTATCAGTGAATTCGTAAAGGTTTGGCAAGAGGTTTATATAAATCATCGCATTTTAATTTACCTTGGCGCTTTACCATTCGCGGCCTTAGTGATCAGATTTTCTTTTTATAAATCGGGTTATAACTATATTTCAACTTTAATTATGCTGTTATATACCAGCACACTCTATTGTTTGTATGGCATTGTGATGGTGGCAGTTTTTAAGGCCTTTAGCTTAGATTATTTTTCTGAGTATAGAAGACTGGTAGAAAGTGCTATTGGCTTAACCGTATTTTACCAGTCTGCAAAAGTTTTTTATGGCTGGAGTTGGTTAAAAGGAATCATCTTCGTACCATGGATCTTCTTGAGTTTGTTTTTTTCCGCTTACTTGGCAGCCTTCATGATCACTTCGATCATTACTTTGTTTTAATTTTGGGTAATTTAAGGCGTGCCGCTTTGGTTTGTTATGTTAGTATCTAGGTTGGTATAGTGCCAATTTGCGTATTACTAAGGTAAAGCCCTGTATTGAGATTTGTAACTGTGCCTGAATATTTTCTTTTATAAAATAGCAGTTTAATCGCTCGCAAGTATTATACGAACTTTTAAAGGAACTAGAATCGATGAAATTAATAAATATAATTTTTTATGTGGCGATGTTGCTTTCAACGTCAGCTTTCGCGGCTTCAACCTCTTCAGAAACAGCAAACAGTGTCACAGAAATTGTCGATATACAGCTCAAAGCCTATAACGACCGCGACATTGACGCGTTTTTAGCAACCTATCACAAAGATGTAGAAATACACTATTTTCCAGAAGGTCTTAAATACAAAGGTATTGATAAGCTTAAAGAGGAATATGAGCTGATGTTCAGCAGATTAAGCTATTTAAATGCTGCAATCACAAACCGCGAAATTCAAGGTCGTTTTGTTGTCGATACTGAAGAAGTAACCGCAAAGTTCATGTACCAAGGCAAAGAACACGAAAACAAGTTTAAAGCGATTGCTACCTACGAAGTTGAAGATGGTTTGATAAAGCGAGTCTTGTTTTTGAAATAGCGAACTGTGTATTGCCAAGTGTTGAAGTTGTGCCACTAAAAGACAATAAAACAGCACCTCCTTAATCCAGATGTCTAACAGTCATGAATATTTATGAATTGATAACCTATAATGAAGGTGCCTGCTTTTAATACTTATGTTCTAAATCTTATTCATGACGACAAAACTGGTTTTTTCTTCGTGCCAATAAACGGCAGAGTTACAATTCATATAAAAGTATATTACCTCCTGCTGTTCAAGTATATTGATACTGTAATTTGGTTCAAATTATCGGGTTAGTGACACCTGATTTCAGATAATAAGAGCGATACTAATAGAAAGGTATAGTAGATTAAACCAATTGTCATAAGTGCTTCGATCTTCTCGCTATAAAAACAAGCAATGCCACCAAAAGTTATCAGCATTTGAACTATGCAAAACACACCAGATTTCTTTCCTTCCGGAACTGAAGTTTCAATCTCTGAAATTGCCAAAAAAATGCAATGCTGCCTTGCAATGGTATATTGTGAGTTAACAAGAAATCGAATTCATGGAGAGTACTGCCTTCAGAATGCGTATGATTTTTCAGTTCGCAGGCGCAAAGTATGCGTACCACTTCGAATGTCTTGAAGTTACATCAAAAAGGATAACTATGAAAAACATCACAAAAATAACTTTGGGTCTATTGTTCACTGTACTTTTCGGATACTTTGCTCTCTCATCAGAGCAATTATTTTATGCAGGGCAATCAATTGAACGAAAGCTTGCAGGTCTCAGTGTCAAATCAATAAAGATTGATGAGGGAGAAGTTGCTTACCTAGAAGGCGGAAAAGGCGACGTGATCGTTTTTCTTCATGGCTTTGGCGCGAATAAGGATAATTGGGTCAGGTTAGCTAAGCACCTCAAAGATGATTATTCCATAATAGCGATAGATTTACCTGGGTTTGGCGATAGCTTTAAAAAGATGGACCTGAAATATGATGTTGAGTCTCAAGTTAGACGAGTAAATGAACTCATCAATCAATTAGGTATTAATAAGTTTTATATCGCTGGAAATTCAATGGGAGGGTACATAGCTGGAAACTATGCAATCAAATACCCTGAAAGAGTAACTGGTTTATGGTTATTGAATGCGTTAGGGGTTGAATCTGCCGACGAAAGTGAAATGTTTAAAGATATTTCAAACAATAAAAAGCCAATCGTACTTGTGCAGGACAAAAATGACCTTCAAAAACTGACGTCATTTGTCTTTCAACGTCCACCTTACATACCTGAATTTGTTATTTCTGAGCTGGCTAAAAAAGCCGAGAAAGATTACCAGATTAATCAGAAAATATTTTATGAAATCCATAAACAAGACAAGAACAAAGTAAAATTTGCTTCTCCCTTAGACCGAGGGCTAGCCAAGTTTAGTAAACCTGTGTTGATTACATGGGGAAAACAAGATCGCGTGCTTCATTACTCTGCGGCAAAGGTGCTTTCTCAAATAGCGCCCCAAGCTGAAATGGTTGTTATGGATGATATTGGACATTTACCTATGATAGAAGCGCCCCAGGCCACTGCAAAACAATTTATCTCTTTCAGTAGTCGAAATTAAATCATGTGTATTTGTACCTTCTTCTAAGTCTATGAATTAATGAGGTGTTCTATCAAACGTTCCTACTTAATTTATTTTTCGCATTTATCGAGATTTATGCGACCTAGTGCATTCAGTAGCGTGTGCTAAGAAGGTATTAATTTGCAAATAAACTACAGTTATTAAGCGAATTAAAAAAGCCTAGATATCATTTATCTAGGCTTTTTAGTAAGGGAGATTTTTTACTGCACTAATCTATAACTTTACCAGCATGAATATTCGTAAATTTATGATCGTTTATGACAATTTCACCATTAACAAAGACATATTGCATTCCTTCGGTTAATACATTCCAATGAGCGAATGATGCGTTAACACTTATCTGCTTAGGATCAAATACGATGATATCGGCAAAATAATCAGGCTTAATTTGACCTCGTTTTTTAATATTAAAATACTTTGCTGTGTCTGCACTGCTTCGCTGTATGAAGGTCTCAAGAGACATTAAGTTTTTATCTAAAACATAGCTTTTTAACTTTTTTGGAAAACTAGCGTATTTTCTTGGGTGCCCATCGGTACCGTCTGATGAAGTAACAACCCAAGTTTGTTGCATAAAGTTTTCGACATCTTCCGCAGACATATTAAAAGAAGCGATACGAACTTGACCCATTAACACCAGCTTTTTGGTCGCGGAGATAGCTGATAAATTCCACTCTTTGGCAACTTGTTCAAGCGTTTTACCTTCTAAGCTTTTATCATGGAATTTAGTGATTAAAATGGCCTTAGCACCACCGCGACGGCGCAAGTTTTCAGCAAGCTCTCGGTCAATTTGATCTTGTAACCTTGGATCTTTGAGTCTTGCATGAAACGCTTTTTTGCTATCTGCCATGACCCATTTAGGCATCAATGCACTGTGCAGTTTAGTGCCTGATGCTAACCAAGGATATTGATCGGCTGAAATACTTAAGCCTTGCTGTTGTTCAGACTCGACCAGTTTAATGATTTGTTCACTTTGACCCCAAACATCGACGCCCAGCGCTTTTATATGTGCTAGGTGCAAGTGAATATCTGCAGCTTTGGCAATATCAATGGCTTCTTGTACGGCAGGAATGAGGCCGATTGAAAACGTACTTTCATCGCGAATATGGGTGTCATAGATACCATTGAATTTTGCAGCGACTTTAGCTAAACGAACTACCTCGTTGGTATTTGCATAGCTGCCGGGAACATAATAAAGACCACTAGATAAACCTAGAGCGCCTTGTTTCATGGCTGCTTCTAACAGGGCTTCCATTTGCGACATTTCTTTTTCTGTGGCTTGACGCGCCACTTTTCCCATGACTTGCTTTCTAAGAGAGCCATGACCAACTAACAAACCGACATTGGTACCAATACCATTCGCATGTAAAGTATGTTTGGTGGCATCAAAGTCAACAGGACCACCGCCATCATTGCCATTTATGACAGTCGTGACCCCTTGAGTTAGGTAGTTTAGGTTGTTATTTCGGGTGCTACTTTTTAAATCTGATAGTGAATGTGTATGTGGGTCTATAAACCCTGGGGCTATCACCTTACCAGATACATCAATGATTTTTTTTGCTTTGATATGTGTGCTGTCAGGTGCAAATATTCCACAAATTTTATCTTCACAGATGGCAACTTGTTTAGCATTTACGGGGGAGCCATCCCCCGTAATGAGTAAGCCACCTGTCAGTAAAATATCGGCATTGAAAGTTGGTTTGCTAGTACAGCCTGTGATCGCAATCAACATCACTAAAGCGCTCAACTTTAAAGTATTAGTTTTCATGTTAGTGACTCTACTGTTTTTGCTTACTGAGCAGTGTTGACATGAGCGTTTCTGCGGCCTCGATCGCAGCTTTATCGATCATGGCTCTGTCAGTGTTGTCACCCATTTCATAAGTCACTGCATGCACTTTATATTTATCTGCTATAAATTGCTTGAAAACGCCGCGATTTGGGTTTTGTCCAGCTTTTCTTCGAACTTCAAATTCAGGTAGCGTTTTTTCAAGTTTATCTAGCCAATCATTCGTTAATGTGTGGTTATGACTTAAATAATCTTCAGGGATGGTATAAAAAATATCTTTATAAGTAGAGTGAAAATCTACGGCGTATTTAATTTCTCCGCCATTTTTGACTATGTTATCCAGATACTTTACGACGCTCGCTACTTCAGGTTGCATAGCAGTTTTCCAATCTCGGTTGAGATCTTTTCCAGCTACATTGTGACGCCAATATCCATGGTAGACACCATCAGGGTTTATATTTGGCACAACCAGTATATTGAAGCGTTTGCGAAATGTATTTGCGATTGCTGAATCTGAAAATACATGGTCAACAAAGGTAAGCATGGCTAAGGCTCCGGTTACTTCAGGCGGATGTTGCCTGCCAACAAGGATCAACCATTGATTACTCTTAGCTCGGCTTTCAAGTTTAAAAATAGGTCTGTGTTCGATAGACCAACCGATTATGTCATGGTTGAGAAAGCTTTTTTGCGCATGTGCTTTTGCCCAGCGGTGATACTCCAGACTATTAAGAGATTCTTGAGCTGATATCCAAAGTGGCTCTGAAGAGACATTGAGTGAAAAAGAAATGTCTTTGTCATGCTTCTCAAAAGGGATTAATTGCCAAGTATTGTCTTTAAATACTTTCGGGCTGTAGCGCATTTTTCCGCCATCCGCTTTGATAGAAATCTTAACTTGCTTTTGTTCTTTAGCTGAAATCTTAAAGCCGAACCAAGGGCTATTATTGATGGGGGTGTTTTCTGGTAATAAGGTTAATTGTATATGTTTATCATTAATTTGTTCACACTGACCAATTCGTGCTGTCGCAAATTGGGTATCTATGGTTATATCACTGTTTAAACAGGCGTTTGCAATATTTGAAAATATTGACAGGGAAAGTAATAAGATTGACTTATATATCATAATTAAATGCCGTAAAAAGTTAGGCTTACCTATGACGGTAAGCCTTAGATTGAAAACCAACTTCTTTAAAATGATTTGCTATAGCTTAGGTAAAAATAGCGCCCTTGGCTTGAATGCAAACCACTTTGATAACCGAAGTGTGCATCTGCCAATGGCGGTTGCTTATCAAGTAGGTTTCTAACCCCGAATGTCACCTTGCTATTATTCAGCCAACCTTCTTTTGTAAAGCGGTGATTAACGAAAGCATTAACCGTGGTCCAACTTTCTACAGGTAAATGAATTAATTCACCTTGCTCGTCAGCATAATTCGTACTGGTATCTGCAAACTTGCCCACATATCGAGCGCTGATACCAGCAGCCCAGTCATTTTGTTTCCATCCCATAGAGGCATTAAAGCGCCATTTAGGTCGACCATTTTGTTCGACTAAACTACCACCTCCAGTCAGTTCAATATTTTCACCATCAAACAAAATACTTTCATTGCCAGCAGCTTGCGCTGCACTTATTGTGGCAGTGATAGCATCTATATCTTGATAAAACTCTAATAGCCTTGCAGCGTTAACCTTGAAGTCGAACTGGCCAAAATCAGATTTAATATCGTAACTAATGCTTAAGTCTACACCACTGACTTTTCTTGGGTTTAAGTTGGCGTAATCGTTTTTAACATGGAGAATTTCAAGGTTTTCATCGCGAATTACAAATTCATTTTTACTGCCCTGACTGCGAAGTAAAGCATCATAGAGTAGGTGAGTCTGACTACTTAGTAAGCCAACTAAATTCTCCTGTTTAACTTGCCACCAATCAGCAGTTAATAGCAAGTTATCAGTGGGTTTTAAGACAATACCAAAAGACTTGTTTATATCATCTTCTGGTTTTAGTGTGTCACTGCCGCTTCTCAGTTCTAATACACCTCCTCGAACGCCAGTAACAGGATCGCGTCGGGTATTTGTACGGGCAAGGTTATCAGCTACCACCTGAGGTAACCCAGGAGCTCTAAAACCTTCTGCATAGGCGGTACGAAATTGTAGCCAGTCATTTACTTCCCAAGATAATGCCAATTTAGGTTTTAAGACGTCTCCAACATCACTGAACCTTTCATATCGAGCAGCAGCTTGTAGATTGATGTTTTTTGCAAAAGCTGCATCTTCAACTAAGGGGACATAAAACTCAGCATATGCAGACAACACATTGCGGCTACCACGACTGTCTTTCGTAGGGCTATTACCTAGTACATCACTTTCGGTGAGCAGTTTTCCGGTGTTCTGATCAATAAATGGTGAGCTGGTGTCTAGCAAGTTATCTCTATCTTCTTCATAACTTTCATGACGGTATTCAACGCCTGCAGCAAAACCTAGGTCTCCGGCAAATATAGGCATTAACTCACTATTTGAGATCTTGAAATCCCACTGTGATAAGGTCGTTTTACTTTCTCTATCAACGGTTGTGGTAAAGCTATCTATTACAGCCTGTGGATTTGCGCTGCTGTCACCTTGAGTGACATTGTTGATATCACCACCTGTGAATATATTGTAAGCTGTATTTTTATCTGTGCTGTTAATTGCAGCCTGGAATTTACTTGCTTGCACCCAGTTAAAAGTTCTATCTAGTGAGTTGGCCTCAGTATGAAATATCGCTGACTCCCAATCCCATTCATCAATGTAACCCTTTAAGCCTGTCAATAATCGATAACTGTGATCGGTTACTTCAACTTGTCTGCGACCAGCATCTACAGGACGATAATTTCTCACCGTGATCAGTTCGTCAAACGGGTTGTGATAGGCGTCGGCGGCGATACTGAAACGCTGTGATGATAAATTGTGTGCTTGAAAGCGGGTTCTTTCTGATTTGGCTTGGTAATAAAGGGCTTCACCGAATAATTCTATTTCATCAGTCAACTCTTGAGTATAAAGCGCATAGGCATTAAATCTCTCAACATCAGACGTTAAAGAGTTATCGTAGTTTCGGTTATATCTCAAATCTCGAGGCTGGCTGCCACTACTCGCGCAAACACCATTTTCTAGAATTACTTCACAGTCTCCCATCGTTTGCGGGCGAATGTGAAACTTGCCAATTTCTTTACCGCTGAACTCACCCCATGGTGAAGCCGAGTGTCGATTATCTAACTGTGTATCGCCAATAAACTCTTCTGGGAGAGTAGGGTAACTTGATAAATCAGCTGAGCGAGCATATTCTCGTTCATTGGCCATCATGCCATTTTTAAAATAAGCGTTAAAAGAGGTAGTTAAATGAGATTTTTCGTCGTTGAACGCAAAGCCTGTAATGCCGCCAATGGTAAGTTGATCTTGTGATGTGCCTTCTGAACTACCGTAATTAAAACTCAGTTCACTGCCTTCATAGTTGTCTTTTAACACATAGTTAATGACGCCAGCGACAGCATCTGAACCATATATTGCTGCCGCACCATCACGTAATACTTCGACTTGCTTTAAGCCTTTCACTGGCAAAGTGTTACTGTTGACGGTTGTAACTGGTACTAGGCCTTCTGATTGAGTACCTGGGTGCAATACTAAGCGACGGCCATTCAGTAGAGTAAGTGTATTACCAGTGCCCAGACCACGCAGATTAATAGACGATACATCGCCTCTAGCGTCATTCACTCCAGCGCCAGAACGACCTTGGTTAAATGATACTTCGCCCATTTGCGGAATTTCAGCGAGTAGTTCAGCTCCTGTCATAGCACCTGTTTTTGCGATGTCCTCGCCTGACATAACAGTAACGGGCAGCTCACCTCTGTCTTGATTCACTTTAATATTTGAGCCAACTACACTGATTTTTTCTATTTCTTTATCATTACCCTGTTGAGCAAGTGTAGTTGATGAGATGCATGCAAGAGCAACACAAACACTTAAATATGCTGGCTTCATCGCGAGATTGGCTTTGAATGTCATGTTTTCACCATTTTAGTCGTTGTTATATTTGGATTGGGCTTTTTGTCTTTCAGTTTTTTTAAAGCCCTGCCTGCTACAGGCTAAACAATAAATAATTTATTTTAGTTAACAATTTATAGTTAATAGCTCATCCATAACCTTAGGTTATAGGGTGCAAGGTTTAATGATGTAAAGTTAATCCTTGAGATGTGTTAGCGTGAAAAAGTAAACATGTAAAACAATTAATTAACTCTCAATTCAAATCTCGTTAGGAATTGTCATGATAAAGTCTAAGCCATTAGCATTGCTTATCTTCTTATTTGGAGTATGTACTGCAATTTATGTGGGGCAGGGCGCTGGTGTGCACTGGGTAGAGCAACAATATAGCTATGATATTCATAAATCAGATTCTGGGCAGCTTAGTTATTATTTTAAGGGTGAGCAACGCGATATTCCGGATTTGGTGCCATATGACAGCTCTCCTCTCAGACAAAGCAACTTAGACGAACTGCAAGCAGCGCCCAAGTTGTCGCAACAGTGGGTTCAAAAGGCGGAGCAAGTTTTATTACTCAGACCAGCTTTTCATTTTGGTGCTTGGTCGTTATTACCTGCAGTGATCACAATTGTTTTGTGTTTAATGACTCGTGAACCTCTAACAGCTTTGTTAGCTGGGGTGATTGTTGGCGCAATGATGTTAGGGCGATATGATCTGACTGACAAAGTGTTAGTGCCCAATTTGGCAAGTGAGAGTGCAGCGGCAATTTTATTGTTATACCTTTGGTTGCTTGGTGGTTTATTGGGGATTTGGTCTAAAACGGGGGCTGCTCTAGCATTTGCAAATTTTATGACTAAGCATTTTGTCAAAGGGCCGCGCAGTGCCAAATTAATTGCTTGGTTTATGGGGGTGCTATTTTTTCAAGGTGGGACGATGAGTACTGTGCTGGTTGGAACAACCGTCAGGCCACTGGCCGATAAGGCCAAGGTCAGTCATGAAGAGATGAGTTATATTGTTGATTCTACAGCTTCACCGATTGCATCAGTGATTACCTTTAATGCCTGGCCAGCCTATGTACAGGCATTGATATTTGTGCCAGGCGTAAGCTTTTTGGCGACAGAGGCTGACCGCATTAGTTTTTTCTTCAGCAGTGTTCCTTTTAGTTTCTACGGTATCTTGGCTGTTTTAGGTACCTTATTATTGAGCTTAAATATCACCCACTTTTCAGGAAAACGTATTCGTGCGGCGCATATTCGAGCAGCTAGAACAGGTCAATTAGATGCAGAAAATGCCAAGCCGCTCAGCGCAAAAGAATTGCAGGGGGCAGATAACCCTGATTATTATAACGCAAATATTTGGGAGTTTTTGCTGCCCCTGGCAAGCATTATCGGTATCGCCATTGGTACATTTTATTTTTTAGGATCACCGAAAGTAAATTGGGCGTTTGCTATAGCCTTAGTGCTTGCTGCTTTTATGGCGATGGCACGAGGCATGGCACTAGAAGATATCATAGAAGGGTTTGGTAATGGACTAAAAGGGGTTGTTGTTGCCTCGGTCATTTTGATGTTGGCTATTACCATTGGTAGTATCAGTAAAGAGGTGGGTGGAGGTTTATACCTAACGCAATTGCTAGGTGAGCAAGTTCAATTTTGGATGTTACCTTGCTTTTTGATGGTATTAACTATGTTGATTGCATTTTCAACAGGCACGAGTTGGGGGACCTATGCCATTGCTTTTCCATTGGCTATGCCATTGGCTTGGTCGATTGCCGAAATGCAGCACTTAGC